>Ga0206677_10004241_pt1 | contig 11793 bp, 9 predicted proteins | sample M130m12015metaG_FD_155475 | JGI IMG/M metagenome (GOLD analysis project Ga0206677, IMG submission 155475) | Ammonia-oxidizing marine archaeal communities from Monterey Bay, California, United States - M1 30m 12015 | ecosystem: Environmental > Aquatic > Marine > Intertidal zone | place: USA... | reverse complement strand
ACGAGACGCCTCTCTTCACAACGGTTCAACTCAATAAGAATGGCGATCCAATTGATCAAGAAACGGACTGTGGTTACAATCGATGTGGTGGTTTAGGAGATTTCCTAGATATTCGAGTAGATCAATATGGACGCACATGGTTCTCATTATCCCATAATCTAGCAGATATTGGAATATTTGGAACAATTAACGAGGGTCCAAGTCTACGAGGTGACACCATCACAATGATGGATACTATGCCGTCTGGTGGACAAAGTACTCTGTAAATCAAGTTAATAATTTACTAATGTTGTCCCATGTCATTAAATGGCCGATAGAAGTTGGGCTAATTAATGTGTATAATTTCATAATTCTAATAAATACTTCAAATTGTTCTTCACTTGAGATGTTGAAATCTTTCGGTTTGAATAAAGTTTGAGGATCATAGTTATTAACAAATTCCTTAAATTTAATATTCAACGTATATTTGTTAGCTATGCCACTCATAGTATGTATTGCATGTTCAAAGATGACTGATATCCACTTTTCATCCAAGAACCCATCACCTTCTTCATTAAACAACCATCCATCCACGCCTAAGCCAACTGGCTCCAATGAAACTTCAAATTTCTCCCAGGCATCGTCTTCAGGATAATTTAACCATAGGTCATTAGCATATTCTATAGTTTCCGAATAATTTTTATGATACATGAGTTTGCAAAATAAATCAAAAATTTCCTTCGGTAAAGTTCTCTCAAATGTATTGAAGGGTATGTTTTCTGTACCAACATATTGGATCCATTTTCTTATGCTTTTGATTCTATAACCTATGTAATCCACCTCAGCATAACTTGTGGGCTTGATGTCAGAATTACTTAATTTCCCTGATTTAATTCTCAATATTGACTGTTGAATGTATAATGATATATCTTTTATCCACTGTTCTTTTAACCTGTGGTCCACCTTTTTAGTGAAAGGATCAGTTTCAATGTCAACAAACCAATTTACAATTTTGTCCTGATATGTCCCTAGCCATCTTTCATAATCAGAGTGCCGATTCCATCCTTCATCATGGACTCTTAGTTGTATGAAATCTTTCATTTGCAAGTTAGGGAATTCTCTAAAATATTGAGAATGCTCACCATTTGTAGTATTGAGAGGGACGTGTTGTAATTTACCAAAAACATCTGTAAGTGAACGACCATCAAGGTTCTGAAGTGCCCAGAATGGCAGTGGGAATTTGGAATGAGGGAGTTTATCAAAATCTATACTATTGAGGTACTCAATGCCTACTGCTTGTAAAAGTGGACTATTAGTGTTAAATGTAAATATAAATTTTGAACCCTTTTGATTTCTCCTATCTTGAATAATTTTAGAGAAAATAGGTTCACGTTCAATGTCTATATCGGCCAACATAGTGGATGCAATTCCCCGACCCCATTCGGAAAGTAATGATGTAAAATTAGTAAGTATACCGTGCTTATTTTCTATATTTTTGTAGTATACCATCCCCAATATGACACACTCTGCAAAACCTTCACGACGAAATTTCATCCCTGTGTGCCTTTTTGATTTTAGAATGTCGTAGAAAGTTTGGTTTTCAAGGAGAAGTTTAGCACATGCAGTTTCCTTAATTGTTTTGTGAGTAAACTCAATATTCTCATCTCCAACAAACAATAAACCGAGGTTTTCACGAATCACTTTTATTTCATCCTGTTGTAAATCAATGGAAAAACTCTCTCTAAGAATTTGAATTGCTGTCTTAAGATTGGAGATACGATTGAATTCATGCAATCCGCAAATAAGAACGAATGCATGTTTGATTTTTTCTTTACTGGATTTAGTCAAGTCTTTAGCTCGATCCTCGATATTTATGTCGAGTCCTATCTCTATGACCTTATCTAAGAATTCAATGTGTGCTAGACTATACCCGTTCATTATCAACTCTTCACTGAGTTTTTCAAAACTGCTCTTATTATGTGCAATATTTCCATTACTCATTAGTAAACAAAATAACCCAACAAACAAAGGATGTGTTAGTACCTTTTCATACGAGGGTAAGAATTCATCGAATTCGAATTGCATTAAATCAGCATTCATCCCCCATGCATCGGCTAATTTTCTAGGCATTATTTCTTTCAATTCTTCGCTGGAGAAGGTCATCTTTAGCTCGTGATAACTATTATTGAACAAACTTTCAATGTGTCCTCTGTGGGAATTTCGACATGTGATGATTTTCCTGATGTGTTTAATCTTAGGATGAGTGAAAAATTCTTGCAAGTTATCAAGTTCATCGCTGCTGCATTCGTCCCATGCATCAATAAGTAATACTGAATGGTAATGTAAATTTTCCATGGATGTGAATAAGTCGACCATATTGTCACGATTAATTGATTTGCCGTCTTCAGATTTTTGTGCTGCATTTATGAGATCTAATAAGGCAGTTTCGGTTGAGTTTTGCATCCACCTTTTCTTTAGGTCATCATAACTCGACCATATTGTCGCCAATTCTTTAGCTTTGACGAAAATGGGTAATGGACGGTCCCCCCCTTCTAAAATCTGATCGCATAAGGAATGACATAACTGGCGGAGTGCGATTGTTTTGCCATCTCCTGGGTTTCCAAATATCACTTGTTCCCTCATTTCGTAACCCAAACCGACGTATTCATTTCCGCCGACTATCTCAAGTATATCGTAATCTTCTGTTACAACATATGAAAAATAGTACTTCAAATCATCATTCATTAAATCAGTAATTTCATCATAAGTCAAACTGTTTTGACGTATTAATACCCGAATGGCTAAAACAATTGCTGAAAGATTATCCATTTCACCAGAATCTTCTCTTAATGCATCTCGCATAGATTGGTCTTGAATTCCTGTCCATGGATCAAGATCAAACCAATCTTTATACTCTTCATAGATAGTGTCAATGAACGAAAGCACTTGATTCATCAGTTTCAGGTATCCATTGTTTTGGTGATTTTTTGCCAAACGTTTGATACAATTACGTAAACGACCTAGCGACCAACAAGATTCTACTGGTGAAATGATACGATTTTTGTGGAGTTTGGGCAATTCCGTGACCTTTCCAGCACAGTATCCAAAACTTGTTGCTGAGTAGAGTTGCTCTACATATGCTTGTTGAACCTTCGATGAGGGAGTCATTCTGCATCACTCTTTACCCATTTCGAGCATTCAATTATGCCAAATCGACCATCCTTCGATTTTAAGATAGCTTTTCTTTTCTGCAAATTCATCTCGTTGTACCAAAGGTTAAGGTTGAATTTTTGTTTTTCATGATTTCCATTCTCAATCGCCATACTTCGAACCGAATATTCTGATTTTGCTGGATCAATCGAAATCATTGCCGCTGTTTCTTTATTCAGCAGTGAAGTACACAAGTCGATGTAATCGCTTTTTTTATCTCCCTGCATTGCCCAAGGAGTGACATATGTGGCGATAACGAGATCTGTACAGACTGGTTCAAATTCCTTTCCATCTAATTCACCATTCTGGACAAGGTGGTAAGTCAATTTATCTCCCGATGCGGATTCTTTCATAGCTACGAGGGAGAATTTAGGGAAATCTGTTCCAAGCTTATTTACATCTAACTCATTATGAAAGTAATGATGAATTTCCTCATCCCAATCCTCTGTGAAGTAAACGGTTAGCGATTTGATTTTCTTATGGATTTCTTGATTCAATGAAATGTGTCGAATAAGTGAGCGTAAATTTTCAGTAGTATCAGTGCCTATATATGTGACATCGATTGGTTCTTGTACTTTGGTTACGTATTGGTCAAAACCTTCGATTGTCATTGCCTGTTTTGGATGTACAGAATTGCCTTTACCATTTGTATTGTATGCTCCTAAGTGGGTAAAGATTTCGATTAAATCATCGTTAGAATCAGACGTATCGATTTGGTTGTCTAAGTTGAAGTTTATTGTGTGTACACCTATTTTAGATTCCCGTCCACCTATTGATTTCCCCGTTAGACTAATCGTGCATTTGACATCAAAATCATTTTCGGTCCCGAAAACTGGACGAACTCCTAGTATAAATGAAAACTTCTCATCGGTTGTATTTTCATCCTGCAATTTTAATTTCATTTTTGCTTCTTTGCCATATATCCAATCCTTCAAGGAAACAAATATCGAATCTGAATGTTTAAGATGGATGTGTCCGCTTGAATGATCTATTCTCTTGTCTTCAAAAGGTGCCCAGAAACCGAGTTTACTGAATGCATTTGTATATCTGTGACTGTCTTCATACTTGGCATGAATTTCCAAATCATTATAATCCGAGGGCGTGATTCCGACAACCTCAACCTGGAGTAATTTAAGTTTAGTTCCGCATGCCATTTCTTCGCCAACATGGTCTCTCCAAACAAGATTTGAATCTTTTTTAAGGATGAATGGAATTTCCGAGTTAACTTCACCGCCAACTCTCAATTCGGCCATGGATTAATGTAATGCTGTTGGTATTTTACATTGTTGAATCGTCGTGAATACTTTTTTTATTGGAAATCTACAGGAGCAAAGGTGTCAGAAACAGTTGGAATCATCGGTTTAGGTTCCGTAGGGGCTGCCGTCGAGGCTGGTATGAACTCCCATTTTGAAATTGTTGGCTGGGATATTGACGGCCGTGGCTCGCTATCAAGTGTTCTTTGTTCCGACATTATCTTTATTTGTGTACCAACGGATGGTTTGGATACTAATCTGCTAGATGTTTCTGCGGTTTACTCTTCTGTAAAAGAACTCGATCAGAATCGATATAACGGTTTAATTGTAATCAAAAGTACGCTTCAGGTTGGAACCATGGATTCTCTTCAGCAGGATTTTCCTAATCTCAAATTATGCTACATGCCCGAGTATTTGCGTGAAAAAGATGCTGTTGAATGGTTTGAGAATCCTGATCGTTTGCTTTTGTCAGGTGAAAAGGAGGTTTGCGATATTGTTCTCTCCTATTTTGAATGGGTGGAAGAATCTGTTCCTCGGCTTTTGATGTCTAATGTTGAAGCTGAACTCTCAAAACTTGCTCACAATGCTTTCATTGCAACCAAGGTCACGTTTACCTGTGAAATAGAACGACTAAGTTTACTCCATGGAGCTAACCCGATGTCTGTTATGAACGGGGTCTGGGTTGATCGTCGAATCAACAATCCTGCACATTTGACGCCTGGATTGGGTGGATATGATGGCAAGTGTGTCCCCAAAGATACAGCATCACTAACATCCATTGATCCAGATCGTGATTCATTGTTGCACCAGTTACAAAAAAGAGGTTCAAAATCAGAAGTTGAAAATAGAATGAGGAGAGACGGATTATGACTTCTGATTCAAATTTCTCTTTGATAAATCAAGCATTTGAAAAGACCTGGTTTGACGATTTAGACGTTCCTTGGTTCGAAAAAAAATTATTCAACGAATACGTGTCCAAAGTTCGAAATCATATCGGATCAAAGGATTATAGGTCGATTGTAATTTTAACTTCAGGAAAAGTTGAGCTAAATGTTCTTACCTCACTATACTTAGAGTTACAAATGGGACTTGAAGTTTCTAAAATAGATTTCCCGAGTGGTTTAGTCACATGGTATGCTTTGAACTCTGAACTTGATGAATCCTCTCAAACAAACTGGTCTACAAAATTCTCCGATGTGGGTTTGACACTTTCATTCTCATCCCCAAGTATTACTGGGGATACAGCAACAGAGCGTATGTATGACGCTCGAAAGGCAGTTCAAGATTTTTCACAAACATTAGAAGGAGATCCAATCGTTTGTTGGCTTGATTCGGATTTAAGTTACAATACTCTGGTTGCGACCAAAGACGGTGTAGCAGTGCAATGTCCTTGGCCTTGGCTTCATATGGTTTGGTATTTGGAACAGAAGTATCCACTTGCTGATTTGCTTGTTGGAGACTACACCGGTGATGTCCCCCTACCTGCATCATCCACCCTTTATACGAACCTTATGGATTACATTCATTCTCCTACAAATGTGGAGCCAGATTGGTCCATGAGGGATGCTGCATACGATCTTACTGTAGAGAGCCGGTTGGAATGTATTTTCCCTGAACTAAAAGGTCAATGGAATCAAGATTTTCCACTTGACGTGAAGTTACTTTGGCATGGGACTTATTCGCGACCCTTAGTCAGCAATCGTGCCATTCTATCAAAACCCCATAAGCATAGAAACGTTAGAGGGGGAAATACAATAATCTTCAATTTAGACTTAATGAAAATACCAACTCCAAGATTTTCATTTAATTCCTTGATGTTAAGAAGAGGCGATAGCATGTGGTTGACTAAGGTATTGAGCATGGGTTATGAATCCGATCATGCACCATTTCCACTCCTGCACTTCAGAGGGGATTTTTTGGGTTCAATCGGCGAGTTAATTTCTAATTTCATTCACCGGAGTATATCAGATTTAATTGGTGCATCGATATTGAAGTCCATGATCCAGTTTCAGAATAAAGCAACAAGTGATTATACTTCTTTGTTTACAAATGTTCTTGAAACTCGGGTTTTTAATTTAAGACGCTTAATGACTGATTGTAAAATCATACTGCAATCCTTCAAATCAAAAACAGAATCAAATCATTTAGAAAATGTTTTACAAGCAATTACTCGACTTATCGAAGAATTGGAGAAAATCTATCTTGAAGAAATATCAAATTCTTCCTTGTTACAACACGTGGTTGAATTCATGGAGTTAGAAGCATGCTGAATTGGAATGAGGAACACACTGAATTGTGCAAATCAATGTCAAAAAACTGGTTATCATTCAGACCGTTCGAAGAAAATCCTAAAGGATTAATGTTGATTTCAACAGATATAATTCAAAAGTTTAAAGATTGTGGATTTTCAATTGAAACGATAACAAATCCTCAGGCTTCCTACAGGCCCATTATCATTGCAAGGAAAGAAGTTAATGGGGCAAGAAATACGGTTGGTTTCTTTGGCCACTACGATGTCGAACCTGTCGTGAAGATTAATCAATGGTCTTCGGACCCATGGGAGTTGGTTGATAAGGATAATCGATGGTTTGGGCGTGGTCTTGCTGATAACCTAGTCCCTTTAGCACAACGACTCATTCTATTTGACCAAATTACATCCCTGCCACTAAATTTAATCTATGTTTTACAAGGCGAAGAAGAGATTGGTAGTCCCTTTGCATTAGAGATGTATCCTAAAATCGATTTACCAAAAGTAGATTTATGGATTGAGGAGACTGGTTATTTTTACAAGGATGGTAGGCAAAGAATCATGCTTTTTAATCGAAATATTATGATTGAAAAAATTCTTGATGGAATTATTGAAATGAATAATGTAGATGATAGAGGATATACAATACGCGAACGGCCGTTGAACAAGGCATTTGGAGCAGAACATTGTCCTTGTCTATTGCATCTTGTGGGGGATACCCCTTATCTAGCGATAGGCCCCAATGATGACTTTTCCACAATTCACGGCGTAAATGAATCCATTTCTCCGAAGCTACTGCCTGTTTGCACATCTCAATATGAACTGATTTTCAAGGAGTTGTCTACATGAGATTTTTGAAACAACTTGATGAATTCAATACGAATGGGTTCACTATACTCAAACAAATAGTGCCTGAAGGAGTTCTCAAAGAACTCTCAAAATTGCATACCCGGCTGGTTGTGAAAAATCAAGCGAAAAGCGATCAGGTCTTGTTCACTCACACAAAAGCACCACAGGAAACTCCTCATCTTGATGTTTTGATGAATCAATGGCTAAATCCACATCGATTAAATGGCAGTTTCTCCTCAAAAGATTGTGCAGACTTTATCAATGGAATTGCAGAAGAATTTTTCAAAATGGAAATGAACTTGTATCAGGATCTCGTTCTCTCAAAAGCCCATTCTCATCAGGAATTCCCATGGCATCAAGACTCATCATATTGGCCAATTGAATTTAAGCAGGGTGCCACCTTTTGGATACCAATCATAGATGTCGATGCTCAGAATGGAGCTCTAGAACTCGCTAGAGATTCTCCATCTACCCCACTATCTGCCGTTAATCTACATACTGGTGAAAGGCAGGATAATTCAGGTTATCATTCACCAGAACGAACGTTTACTGCAATAATGAAAAAAGGCGATGTTCTTGTTATACATCCGAATACTCTTCATCGTTCAGGAAGGAATAATTCTGAAATTCCACGAACTGCTTACGCATGCATTTTCCTTGATACATCGGCTTATTGGAATCATTTGATTGCACCTAATCATCCTATGTGTAAGGTTACTAAGAACGGACATCCATTAGTTCAAGTTGGTGAATGAATGTACTTTCAAAGAGATGATATTGCTAAATTTTGTGCTAGTCTTGGATATATCAGGACAATGCCTTCTCATACTCATTTAGTGGAACTCATCAATAGATTTTATGATCGAGTTCCCTTTACAAATATCATGATGCTTGTGAGGGGGCGTAGAACCCCTTCAAATTCAGAAATAACTGAAGATATTCTGAGTTTCTGTGGGGGGCCATGCGGCCACTTAAATCCATTTTTTAGAGATGTGCTTGAATATCTTGGGTATAGGGCATATTTGGTGCCTGCGTGGATGAGAGGTTCTATGAGCCATATTGCTCTTATTGTCACACTAGATGGGGATGATTATTGGGTGGATGTGGGGAATGGCCATCCTTATTTCACACCACTTTCCATAAATAAAAGCGATATTGCATCTCATTGCGGGTTATCGTATAAATTGCAATCCTTGGGTGACAATTCATTTCAAATTCTTCAACGTGTAAACGAAGAAACTGAATTCTCTCTTAATTATCGTTTTGAAAACACACCTGTAGAGTTTGAATTTTTTGATCAAATGGTCTATTCACACTACACATCAGAACACTTTGGACCATTTCGTACCTCATTGCGACTCATTCGTTATTCAAACCAGGAAATGTTCGCAATAAGAGATTACGAGTTTCTTAGATACTGCGATGGCTCATTTGAGAAATCTGTGCTGAACTCGGATGACATGATCATCGAGTATGTAAAGAATCATTTCAACCATTTTAAGTATCCAGTGAAGCAAGCAATACGTGCATTGGGGTGGTCGGGATGAAGTACAGCATAAATCGTGTTACTTTCTCAGAATTTTGTGATGACGCACTTAATTTCTACAACAACCATGGTTTTGTTGTTTTACATTCAATTTTCTCAGAATCTGAGATGAGGAGAAAAGAATCAGCTTTATTTTCAATACGTCTGAGATATTCGCAAGAAATGAACCTTTCAATCAGCGAGTATGATGATAGGATTTGTCAGTGGAGAGATCTGTGGGCTACTGAGATTGAATTCAATTCTTTTTTGCGAGATGAACGAATAATAACCAATGCGAAGAACTTTATGGAGCAAGACTCGATACAACTTCTTCATGATCACGTTATCCGGAAACCATACTCTGCCCTGAATAAGACTGTACCATGGCATCAGGATTTTCCATTCTGGCCAGTGGACACACCAAATTCGTTGTCTTGCTGGGTTCCAATGGAACAAGTTGATGTCGATGGTGGTTGCTTAGAGGTGATTGATAAATCTCACCTATGGGGTATATTCCCTCCAGTGGATTTCATTATTGAACCAAAAAACTTCGATGGTAGAGATGATATTGTAAGAATTCCAGTTCATGCTGGTTCGGTTGTGATATTGAATAGTTTAACATGGCACAGGACAAATCCAAACCATGTGGAAGGTACGAACAGACCAGCATACATCAGTTTGTGGATTCCTAGTCATGCCAGATACAGGCCAGATTTAGCGGATTGGCATCCTGTCAATGATCATGCAGAGGTTGAAATGGGTCAATTCCTTAACGAAAATTGGTTCCCTCGTTTCGGAGATCGAATATTAGAGTTAGCATCTGAAGTTGATGAAGGTTTACACGACGGACCACAAACGCTTGACAAATCGATGAACATGTTTAGAGCTTCCCCCACAATTGCGAAACAAATTCAACTAATCATTAACGAATCAGGCAACCTAAAACCATTGTCAGAATACACTAAAAATAGACATGTCTACGAAACTGTACTAAATAATTCAATTGAAAATGGTCTGTTGAAATCAACAGATGAGGATTGGCTCAAGTCGTTATTTGATTCTCTTTCTGTCAACTCAGAGGCCTTTAGTAAACATCGGGCTAGAAATATCTACAATGATGCATATGCTGAATGGTGGATGGGTTTAGGTTCAAAATGGGTTGACTTTTGGGAGAATGAGGTGTGATTATGAGACGATTTACTGTTGCTATTATTGGTTCTGCAAGCGGTTTGACAAGAACTGATCGGATTGAAGTAGAGAAACTCTCGCAATTTTTGGCGATTGAGGGTTGTGACCTTGTTACTGGAGGGATGGGCGGAGTTATGCGAGCAGTTGCACGAGGCCACTATCGTTCAAATTCATGCACTTCACTTATTCATCTAACACCTGGTTGGGAAACGAGAGGTATAGTCAATCCGTATCCTTCATCAAATGTTCAAACTAAAATGGGTGAAATGAGGAATACCCTTGTTGTTCGTTCTGCTGATGCAGTAATTGCTATTTCTGGGGGTGCCGGAACTTTGAGTGAGATAGCGTTAGCTTGGCAAAATGGTTTGCCTGTTGCTTCTTATGGTACCATGGGAGGATGGTCTACGAAGTTATCAGGTCAAAACCTTGATCACAGAAGAGATGATGTTATAATTCAATTAAATTCCATAGCAGAGGTTCGATCCTGGTTAAGCTCAATTTCCGAAAAAGGGGCTTATTATTTCCGGACTGGTAAAGAAATTTATTCATCCCAAATCCCGCTGCTTACTTCTCAAGTACAATCCGACCATCACGAACTCAAATCAGCACTGGACCTTTTTGAATCAAATATTGAGGATTATAGTAAAGAATGTTCAGCTTACGTTTTCATTGAAATCTACGAAGGGATTGAAAAAACAATTGAAATCGTAGAGAAATATTCAAACTTACAACCCATAGTCTTAGAGGAAATAAAATCAGAAAATCTGGTTGTATTTAGAGGTGATAGACTGGTGCAAAAAGCGATTTATTTTAGAGAGAATGACATTAGTAAAAACATACAAAGTAAACTTGAACTGTTGGAAGACCTAGGTGATCTCCCTTGGGTTGTTCACGATTCTAAGGAAAACCTGTTCAACGATAAAGAGATAAAATCGATGGGGATTACCCAACAATTTGTAATTGCAAAGGATAACCTGGAGCGAAAAAATAGCGTAGATTTCAACATTGTTACTCGGTGGTAAATTTTAGTAAACAGTGGTTTTATGGGTTAGAATAATGATGTCTGGTATCCATTTCTTGTTTTCTTTGTATCCGAATTTAAATTCCATAATAATTCTGCAACCGACCACTTAGCAGAGTCTATTGCTGCTTCAACTGTTCCTATTGGCTTGCTCCATGCATCTCCTGCGAATGAGATTCGGTCAATATCAACTTCTTCTGGTACGATCTTGGGCCTAGCATATCTCCAACGATGTGCACGTATTGAGGCGCTTGATATCCATTCAAAGGCTTCATGATCTATCTCAGATTTTATCAGTTCAAGAATTCGTTTGATGATGAATTCTTGTGATTCTTCAAGATGCTTATCGGACCATGATGATCTCATTTGTATAATCACATGATTTGAGAAAACGTCGTTGATTCCCCTTCGTATTTTTTCTATAGATGGGTGGCTAAAGGAGAGTAATTTGTCATTAGCAGGATTTGAGTGAGTTAAAATTAGTGTCCATGATGAATGGTATGGATGGTTTTTCCATTCT
>Ga0206677_10004240_pt1 | contig 11793 bp, 10 predicted proteins | sample M130m12015metaG_FD_155475 | JGI IMG/M metagenome (GOLD analysis project Ga0206677, IMG submission 155475) | Ammonia-oxidizing marine archaeal communities from Monterey Bay, California, United States - M1 30m 12015 | ecosystem: Environmental > Aquatic > Marine > Intertidal zone | place: USA... | reverse complement strand
TCTATTGAGAAGTTAAATTAGTAAAAAATAAAGTTATTTTTTACGAAAAGGAATTAAATATGAAATTGTGTAGTTAAACCCGAAGCCGGTATTACTTGTGTACACTCTATTAAAACCAGGTGCATAGTGAGTTTTAAAATTGACAGGGTCTGTTATACTAACCATTATTTTATAGGAACCACTGAAGGAAATAAAGATATTTGTATAGATCTCTGCTCTAAAACCTACTAATAATTCAGACCAATGAGCTGTAAGTCCATTTTCTGTGGAAGGTGTGGTATTAATCTGTGCTGGCAGCAAAGGATTACTGGTATTAATTTGATAGCTATTTAATGTTTGTTCAAACGTAGCAAAACCATAACGAAAACCAATAAAAATTTCATTATTCATGTCTAGCCAGTTGTTGTAGGAATTGTAATTTAAACCAATTTTGATATAACTTCCCTTGGATGTTGAATTTGTAAAATCTTCATTAGATGTAAATTTTTCGTTTCCAAGTTCTGCAGCTGCATACCATTTTTTTGAAATTCTATAATCACCTACAATTTCTAGACCGCTGTTGTAATCTTGTAATAAAGACCTAATAGGTTTGCTAATATCTATACCCAATCTAAGCCCATAATTTGTTTTATAGACAATACTGTCTGAAGGAATTGAATCATTTCTTTGTTGAGCAGAAGTACTCACAAAAACGACTAAAAAACAGGTCTTAATGAAAAATTTGAACATGCGCTGCTGACTCATCATTTATGGTAGGTATTGTAATGGTGTTTTCTAAGGTTTCTGTTAAACCAATAATCCAGTCATTTGAAACATCAGATGTAATAGTTACGTTGTTAAAAATAGCTTTAAAACCACAGGATCTAGAAACAAATACCTCTTCTATCTCATAATCTATTGTTAGGATGTCGAGATTGCTTCCTGATGAAAAATTATAAATAATTTGGTTGTTAGTAACATCTAATGGGATTACAACAGAATCTAGACTTACATTGGTATATATACTGTCTAAATTACTAATATTTATTGTTAAATCGTTAACGGCTTTCGTGTCTGAAATATTTGTTGCATTGTAAAAACGAACAATCATATTAGGGGTAATGGGTTCTATACAAAAATCATCTTTTTCACAACTAGAAATAAGTAAGGCAATGAGCGATAAAAATAAATAGTATTTTTTCATTTTTGTTTTAGCCACTAATAGTTTACTCTTCAACTTCTACAATTTTTTCCATGGCTTCTGCCAGTTTAAAATCTAATTCAGTAACACCTTCAGCATCATGAGTTGTTAATTTTATTTCCAAAATATTGTAAACATTTGTCCACTCTGGATGATGATTCAGTATTTCACACTCAAAGGCTATTCTCATCATGGCGCTCATACAGTTTTTAAAACTGTCAAATTCAAATTCTGAATGTAAGGCATTCTCATAATACTCCCAATCAGGAAAATTTTCTAATCTTTTTTCAATTTCTACATCTGTTAGTTTTTTCATCTCTTTGCGTGTATTTGTATCAAAAGTACAACAATATTAAAAACATTAAATTGTATTAAATATTATATTTTCTCAAACAAAACAACTGTTTCAATATGAGAAGTATGTGGAAACTGATCTACTAAACTTATTTTTTTAATTTGGTAACCATGCTTCATCATTTCTTCTGTATCTCTAGCCTGAGTAGCAGGGTTACATGAAACATAGATGATTCTATCGGCATTAATTGCAATAATTTTCAGGAGTGTTTTAGGTGCAATCCCTGCACGAGAAGGATCTAAAATAATGGTTCGAATTTTATTTTTATATTCAGGGTGTTCGTTTATAAACTTACCAACATCAGCAGCATAGAACTGCAATCCGTCTATATTGTTTCTTTTCGCATTTTTAATTGCATCTTTAATTGCTGAGGCAACAATATCTACTCCAATAATTTTTGCATTGGTACTTCTAGAGGCTAAAATTTGACCAATAGTACCTGTTCCACAAAACAAGTCCATTACTACTGTATTGTCAATAGCATCTTTGTTTTCCAGTGCATAATCAATTACTTTAGAATATAGTTTTTCAGCAGATTTCGGATTGGTTTGAAAGAAGCTTTTCATGCTAATTTCAAAATTCAATCCTAATAACTCCTCTACAATTTTATCTTCTCCAGCTATTAGTTGACTACTTCCTGCTGTTGCAAGGGTTCTATCGCCAGTTTCATCATTAATAGAATGTAAAAATCCAGCAAACCGATCTTTAAAAATATCTTGCAATAATTTAGAAAAAGCATTCAGATCAAATTGAGGAAGATCTAAAGAAGTTGTGACCAGATTAAATAATAGCTGATTGGTTTTGTAGGATTTTCTGACTACAAAATAACGGAAGAAACCCTCTCTCTTTGGGCCGTGCCATGGTGCTAGACCAGTTGCTTCACAATACTTTCTTATGGTACTTATATTGTCTTCAACTAAGGCATCAAAAAGTCCAGAGTCTTTCTCTAGATTATCTCCCATCCACCATACACCACGTCTTTTAAACCCTAAAGTAAAAATATCAATATCGGTCTTATTTATTCTATCATAACCAATGGCAGAAAAACCGTATTCCATTTTATTTCTGTAATGAAATACATTTGGTGAAGTTACCAATTCATCAAAAAGATCTTCAATATTAGGTACCTTTCCAATTCGTTTAAATAAAGACAAGGTACTTTCTTTTTTATATTTGTGTTGTAATTCTATAGGTAATTGAATATAAGGAGCGCCAGGAATGTCTTGATAGGGAACAGGTACTTCATCTTCAGAACTTTGTATAACATCAATTAAATTACACTCTGCGTAATTTTTACTTGTTTTTTTTACCTGAGCCTTTACAGTTTGTCCTGGAATAGTATTAGGAATAAATACTACAAATTCACCTTCTTCAGATCTAATTCTAGCAATTCCTTTTCCACCAAAAGCATAGTCTTCTATTTTTAATTCTAATATCTGACCTCTTTTTACAAATTTATTTCGTTCTCTTTTTGGCATCTGTTTGTTCGATAAGTATTGTTTGCGAAATTAACAAAAAGATATGTAGGTAGCGGAAGATTACTTATGAAATTGATTTGTTTGTTGTGAATTATATTTCTTAAATTGCGAGTCCTAGGGATGATTTCTTTCCCACGCTGAATTTTCGGAGGCTTCGAAAAGATAAAGGTAGATAAGGAATGGTTATTTTACTCGCTAAGCGAGATTTAATTATTAATGTTTACCTCTCATAAAAGAGGTAGACGATGTTTTGTTTAAAACCAAAACATAAACCTTAAATTATTTTAAATGGCTGTTTTAGAACAAATAACTTCGCAACAAGCGATTGACTTAGAAAACAAACACGGAGCACACAACTACCATCCACTTCCAGTGGTCTTAAGTAGAGGTGAGGGAGTCTATGTATGGGATGTAGAAGGTAAGAAGTATTATGACTTTTTATCTGCATATTCTGCAGTAAACCAAGGACATTGTCATCCTAAAATTGTAGATGCTATGGTGTCACAAGCAAAAACATTGAGCCTAACATCAAGAGCATTTCACAATGATGTTTTAGGGACCTATGAAAAATACATTACTGAGTATTTTAGTTATGACAAAGTTTTACCAATGAATACAGGGGCTGAAGCTGTTGAGACAGCTTTAAAACTTTGTAGAAAATGGGCATATGAAGTAAAAGGAATTGATGAAAACAAAGCAGAAATTATTGTGTGTGAAAATAACTTTCATGGAAGAACTACCACAATTATTTCTTTTTCAAACGATCCAGTAGCACGAAAGAATTTTGGTCCATTCACTAATGGATTTATTAAAATTGAATACGATAATATTGCAGCTCTTCAAGAAGCTTTAGAAAAAAACAATAATATCGCTGGTTTTCTAGTAGAACCAATACAAGGAGAAGCAGGTGTTTATGTTCCTTCTGAAGGATATTTAGCTGCTGCAAAAGCATTATGTGAAAAATATGGTGTTTTATTTATTGCAGATGAAGTGCAAACCGGAATAGCTAGAACAGGTCGTCTATTAGCAACTTGTGGTAATTGTTCTTGTGAAGATAAAAACTGCTCTGGTACTCCAGATGTAAAAGCAGACATCTTAATTCTAGGGAAGGCTTTAAGTGGTGGGGCTTATCCTGTTTCAGCTGTATTAGCTGATGATGCTATTATGAATGTGATTCAACCCGGAAACCACGGTTCTACTTTTGGAGGTAATCCAATAGCAGCTGCAGTTGCCATTGCCGCTCTAGATGTAGTAAGAGAAGAGGACTTAGCTGAAAATGCATATAGATTAGGAATGCTATTTAGAGCAGAGCTTTCTAAATTTGTAGAAGAAAATGACTTAGTGAGTTCTGTGAGAGGAAAAGGTCTATTAAATGCCATTTTAATTAATGACACAGAAGAAAGTACTACAGCTTGGGATATTTGTATAAAACTAAGAGACAATGGTTTGTTAGCAAAGCCTACACACGGTAATATTATTAGATTTGCACCACCTTTAGTGATGAATGAAGAGGAACTTCTAGAATGTATCTCTATTATAAAGAAAACAATTTTAACGTTTAAAAAATAATTTAAAAGAGCCGAAAGGCTCTTTTTTTATGGCGCTAGAAAATGAAATTTATCAAGGTTTCTTAAAACACCAAATAGAAAAATTATCCCAAAAATAATTAGAGGTGATTTTGGATGATAGATTAAATCATAAAATTTCTTTTTAGAATACAAATACAATCCAATGCCAAAAGTAAACGTAAAAAACATCAAAGCATTATGATTAATGGCTTCAAAAATGTTTAGATGCATAAGATCATGAATGGCTCTTTGTGAGCCACATCCTGGACAGTAAAGTCCTGTAATAGTATGAAATGGACATTTTGGAAAAAAATTTGAAACGGTAGGGTTAAAAAAATAATATAGGGATACTAATAGTAATACTAATATCCCAACTATAAACTTAGATTTTTTTTTCATTTGTTAGAAAATTCCTGCTGATGCAATTATTGCTGCAAAGAACAAAAAATATAAGATAACTCCTAGAACTGCTATAACAGCTGAGATAATTGCCCAAGTCTTTGCATTTTTTGAAGCTGCATCTGCCTCACTAAACCTTCCATCTGCATATAACGTATTTACTTTGTTGGCGTATACAATACTTACAATACCAGTTGGTAAACAGCATAATAGTGTTGTTAAAATTGCAAAAACAAGGTAATTTTCAGGTCTTGGATGATTTTGCTCCATAATAAATGTTTTTTTTGGTTAGATTAAATCATAATATAATACTAATATATAAAAAAGCATTGTAAAAATATTATGAATGAAGTTACAGGTTAAATATAATCACCCTTATTTTTTTTATATTGCATCTTATAAAAAAACCATTAAAATGAAGTCAATTTTAAAGCTAACTCTTCTAATAAGTATTATTTTTGTTGCTGCATGTAAATCAGATAAATCTATGAACAAAGACGCAAAAGCGCCTATTGCAGAAAAACAAGCCAAAGAATTAAGGATACATAATTCTACCAGAACAGATAATTATTTTTGGATGCGTTTAACAGATGAACAAAAAACAGCTAATGAAAAAGATAAACAAACACAAAAAGTTGAAGCATATTTAAATTCAGAAAATGATTATTTTGATAAGGTAACCGCTTCAACCAATGATTTCCAAGAGGAACTCTTTCAAGAAATGAAAGGAAGAATTAAAGAAGATGATGCTTCAGTTCCATACTTTAGAAATAAGTATTTTTACATAACACGTTTTGAAAAAGGTAGTCAATATCCTATTTATGGACGTAAAAAAGAAACCTTAGAAGCAGCTGAAGAGCTACTTTTTGATGTAAATATTGAAGCTGAAGGCCATGAATATTATCAATTAGGAGGTCTTAATGTGAGTCCAGATAATAGTTTGGTAGCCTTTTCAACAGACACGGTTAGTAGAAGACAGTACACTCTTCAAATTAAAAACTTAGAAACAGGAGAAATTCTTTCTGATAAAATAGAAAATACAACAGGAGGTTCTGTGTGGGCAAATGATAATAAAACCTTGTTTTATACTAAAAAAGATCCAGTAACATTACGAAGTTCAATGATTTACAGGCATGTTTTAGGAACAGATTCATCTGAAGATGTTGTTGTTTTTGAAGAAGAAGATGAAACATTTGGCACCTATGTTTATAAAACAAAATCGCACAAATTCATTGTTATTGGTAGCTACAGTACACTTTCTTCTGAATTTAGAATTATCTCTGCAGACAACCCTTACGGAGACTGGAAGATTGTACAACCAAGAGAAGACAACTTAGAGTATAGTTTAGCACATTATGGAGATCATTTTTACATTCAAACCAATAAAGATGGTGCTTTAAATTTTAAGTTGATGAAAACGCCTATCAACAAAACCACTAAAGAAAACTGGGTAGATGTTATTCCGCACAGAGATGAAACCTTATTGGAGGATGTTTCTATTTTTAAAGATTATTTAGTAATAGAAGAAAGAACCAACGGGTTAGGGAAGATTAGAATTAAAACTTGGGACGGAAAAGAAGATTATTATTTACCATTTGATGAAGAAACCTATTCTGCAGGTGTCTATGCTAATCCAGAATTTGATACAGAAGTAATTAGGTATTCTTATAATTCTATGACTACTCCAAATTCTGTAATTGATTTTAATATGAAAGATCAATCTAAAGAAGTTAAAAAAGAGCAAGAAGTCTTAGGAGGTAAGTTTGATAAAAACAATTATAAGAGTGAACGAGTTTGGGCAACAGCAAGAGACGGTAGAAAAGTAGCAATCTCTTTGGTATACCATAAAGACACTGAACTTACTAAAGACACTCCATTATTACAATATGCCTATGGGTCTTATGGATATACTATTTCTGATGGATTCTCAACAACACGCTTAAGCTTATTAGACAGAGGTTTTGTATATGCAGTTGCTCATATTAGGGGAGGTCAATACTTAGGAAGAGAATGGTATGATCATGGAAAAATGATGGAAAAGAAAAATTCATTTTTTGACTTTATAGATTGTTCTAAATACCTCATTGAAAATAACTATACCTCTGCCAAACATTTATACGCAATGGGAGGTTCTGCAGGAGGTTTGTTAATGGGTGCAATTAGTAATATGAATCCAGAACTGTATAATGGAATTGTGGCAGCTGTTCCTTTTGTCGATGTAATTTCTACCATGTTAGATGAAACAATACCATTAACTACAGGAGAGTTTGATGAATGGGGAAATCCAAAAGAAAAAGAAGCGTATGAGTATATGTTATCTTATTCACCTTACGATCAAGTAACAGCAAAAGATTATCCAAACATGTTGGTAACTACTGGTTATTTTGATAGTCAAGTACAGTATTGGGAACCTGCAAAATGGGTTGCTAAACTTAGAGAATTAAAAACAGATACTAATATTTTATTGTTACACACTAATATGGACGTTGGACATGGAGGAGCTTCTGGACGTTTTGATTCTTTAAAAGAAACAGCAATAGATTATACATTTCTATTAGCCTTAGAAGATAAATTATAAAAAAATACAATAATTTTTGTTGCTGATTTAAAAGAATGGATAGAAACGACGAGATTTATAAAAATTTATTAGAATTGGTTGGACAAACTCCAATGGTTCAATTGAATGTTATTACTAAAGATTTTCCAGGAAATTATTTTGCAAAACTAGAGATGTTTAATCCTGGTCAATCACAAAAGGATAGAATAGCTTTGCATATTGTAGAAAATGCAGAGAAAAAAGGAATACTAAAACCAGGCAGTACTATTGTAGAGACTACCTCCGGAAATACTGGATTTTCACTGGCAATGATAGCCATGGTTAAAGGCTATAAATGTAAATTGGCTGTTAGTGACAAATCTTCTACAGATAAAATTGATGGACTAAGAGCCATGGGAGCAGAGGTCTATGTCTGCCCTGCCAACGTAGCAGTAGATGACCCAAATTCTTATTACGAAGTAGCCAAAAGAATTCATAGAGAAACTCCTAATTCTGTCTATATAAATCAATATTTTAATACGTTAAATATTGAAGCACATTACCAAACTACTGGACCAGAAATTTGGAAACAAACTAATGGTAAAATTACTCATTTAGTGGTTGCCAGCGGAACAGGAGGTACTATTTCTGGGTCAGGTAAATATTTAAAAGAACAAAACCCAGCAATTAAAATTTTAGGAGTTGATGCTGTAGGATCTGTCTTGAAAAAGTATCATGAAACAGGTGAATTAGATAAAAATGAAATTAAACCCTATAAAATAGAAGGTTTAGGAAAGAATTTGATTCCCGCTGCAACAGACTTTTCAACCATAGATATTTATGAAAAAGTAACAGACAAAGATGCAGCATACAAGGCAAGAGAGATTATAAAAAAAGAAGGAATTTTTCCAGGATATACCTGTGGGGCTATTATGCAAGCAACAGAACAATATGCCAATAAAGGAATGTTTAATAAAGATAGTTTTGTGGTTTTAATATTTCCAGACCATGGATCTCGCTATATGAGTAAAATTTACAGCGATACTTGGATGAAAGAACAAGGTTTCTATGATCCTAAATTACCACAGAATAAACCTTCAACCTATATTTAATAAATAAATACTATGTAGATGTTTTCACGTAAAATTAGTTCAATCAAGAATTATTTTATTTGAATAACTCCCCAAAATTCAGTTACTTTGCACCCTTAAAAGTAATTCGTTCAAAAAATATTTCACAACATGACAAACGACCTATTTGATAGAATAAAAGCAGACAAAGGACCACTAGGTAATTGGGCAGATAAAGCAGAAGGATACTATGTTTTTCCTAAATTAGAAGGTCCAATTTCTAACCGTATGTCTTTCAATGGAAAGAAGGTAATTACATGGAGTGTAAATGATTATTTAGGGCTAGCAAATCATCCTGAAGTATTAAAAGCTGATGGAGAAGCAGCAATAGAACACGGTATGGCTTACCCAATGGGGGCAAGGATGATGTCTGGTCATACAGATTTTCACGAGCAATTAGAAAGAGAGTGTGCAGAGTTTGTAGGGAAAGATAAAGCGTATTTATTAAATTTTGGATACCAAGGTATTATGTCAGCAATTGATGCTTTGGTAAGTAAAAATGATATCATAGTATACGATGTAGATACACATGCCTGTATTATAGATGGTGTTCGTTTACATCCAGGAAAACGTTTTGTTTACAGACATAATGACATGGAGAGTTTTGAAAAAAACATGAAGCGAGCTGTGAAAATGGCTGAAAAAACTGGAGGAGGAATTCTAGCAATTTCTGAAGGTGTTTTTGGAATGCGAGGAGAGCAAGGTCGTTTAAAAGAAATTGTAGCACTTAAGAAAAAATATAATTTTAGATTATTAGTAGATGATGCCCATGGTTTTGGAACTTTGGGAGAGGGTGGAAGAGGTACTGGTTATGAACAAGGGGTACAAGATGATATTGATGTATATTTTGCAACTTTTGCAAAATCTATGGCAGGTATTGGTGCTTTCTTGGCTGGTGATAAAGACGTGATTCAGTTTTTACAATACAATATGCGTTCACAAACTTTTGCAAAAACATTGCCTATGGCCATGGTAAAAGGAGCATTAAAACGCTTAGATATGATTCGCACCATGCCAGAATTAAAAGATACGTTATGGAAAAATACCAATTCTTTACAATCTGGTTTACGTAATGCTGGTTTTGATTTAGGGACCACTCAAACATGTATTACCCCAGTTTTTCTTCAGGGAGAGGTACCAGAAGCAATGGCTTTGGTTCATGATTTAAGAGAAAATCATGGTGTATTTTGCTCAATTGTAGTGTATCCAGTAATACCAAAAGGATTAATTATTTTACGATTAATTCCTACAGCCACACATACACAAACAGATATAGATGAAACGATTGTTGCATTTTCTGCAATTAGAGACTTATTAGAGAATGGCACTTATAAAAAACTTGCTGCTTCAATGATGGAGGAGTAGTTTTTTTAAGAAACAAAAATTAAAAACCCCAAGCTTTTTAGCTTGGGGTTTTTAATTTCATATATAAAAAAGATTATCTATCTCTTCGTTTTCTTCCAAATCCGCTAGGCTTTCTATCGCTGCTAGAATTTCTATCTGGTCTGTCTCCACCGCTTCTAGAAGAACTTCTTCCTCTAATACTACCTTCACTTCTTCTTCCACCAGAGAATCCTTCAGAACTTCTTCGTTTTCCAAATCCACCACCGTCTTTTTTTCCAAAAGGTTTTCTACCACGTCTTCCACCGCCACCGCCACGTTCTTTTTTAGTGATTTCTATATTTACTCCTCTACCACTAAACTCAGGTTGATTGTTAGAAAAAGTACTTAATGTTTCTTCTTCAAATTTCTTGTCTATTTCAAAGAAAGAGAAGGTATCTAAAATATCAATGGCTCCTATTTCTATATTATCAGTAATTTTTTGATCGTTTATAAGTCCTATTAACCTCGCAGGGTTTAGGCTATCCTTTCTACCTATATTAATAAAAAAACGAGTCATATTTTCATTTGAACCTCGTCCATTTCTTCCAGTGTCCTTTGATGATAAATCATTTAAATCTCTTGCATTTTCATAGTAAGAGAGGAAGGAGTTAAATTCTAATGAAACAAATTTCTGAATTAACTCTTCTCTACTCAATCCTTCTAATTTTTCATAGATGCTAGGTAAGAAATCTTCAATTTCACTTTCTTTTACTTCAATAGCATTTACTTTATCAATTAAATGCATCAATTGATTTTGGCAAATCTCTTTTCCACTGGGTACTTTCCCTTGAACAAACTTTTTCTTAATAATACGTTCTATGGCTCCAATTCTTCCTTTTTCTTTATTACTAACTAAAGCAATAGAAATTCCTGTCTTCCCAGCCCTACCAGTTCTACCACTTCTATGGGTATAGTTTTCTATTTGATCTGGTAATTTATGATTGATAACATGTGTTAAACTGTTTACATCTAACCCACGAGCAGCAACATCTGTAGCCACTAATATTTGAACAGTTTTCTTTCTGAATTTACCCATTACAGAATCACGCTGTGCTTGAGATAATTCACCGTGCAGAGCGTCTGCATTGTATCCGTCTTTTATTAAATTATCGGCAACTTCTTGAGTTTCTCGTCTAGTTCTACAAAAGATAATAGCGTATATATTTGGATTTAAATCGGCAATCCTTTTTAATGCTTGATAACGAGTTCTTTCAGTCACTAGATAATATTCATGACTTACATCATCAGATCCTGTATTTTTCTGACCTGAAGTAATTTCTACAGGTTTTGTCATGTAATTCCTAGCAATCGCCTCAACTTCTCTTGGAAAAGTAGCTGAAAACAGTAATGTTTGTTTTGTTTCGGGTGTAGCATCAAGTACCTTATCAAGTTCATCCTTGAATCCCATATTTAACATTTCATCTGCTTCATCTAGCACGAGCCATTCAATATTCCCTAGCTTTAAGGCTCTTCGGTTTATTAAATCTACTGTTCTTCCTGGGGTGCCAACAACAATTTGAGCACCTCTTTTAAGACCTCTTATTTGTTCTTCTATATTAGCACCACCGTAAACAGTAACAACTTTTATATTAGGCATATGTTTTGCAAATTCTTTTATATTGTTTCCTATTTGAACAGCTAGTTCACGAGTAGGAGATAAAATAATTGCTTGGGTATTTTTACTATTTTCATCTGTTAATTGTAAAATTGGCAAACTAAATGCAGCAGTTTTTCCTGTTCCTGTTTGTGCAAATGCTTTTAAAT
>Ga0206677_10004239_pt1 | contig 11794 bp, 10 predicted proteins | sample M130m12015metaG_FD_155475 | JGI IMG/M metagenome (GOLD analysis project Ga0206677, IMG submission 155475) | Ammonia-oxidizing marine archaeal communities from Monterey Bay, California, United States - M1 30m 12015 | ecosystem: Environmental > Aquatic > Marine > Intertidal zone | place: USA... | reverse complement strand
ACGAAGTCAACTACAAGCCATTTCTTTATTGTCACAAGGAGTATTTATTAGTGATATCAGTGTTTCGGTTCAAGGAATCACCAACAACCTTTATGAAAAGGCATCGGATGTGTTTTCGAGCCTTTTGGGCGAAAGCGATGAAAAGCTGAAAGTGGGGGTTAATTATCTCCAAGGCGATCGGAACAATGAATTGGACGTGCAAACTGAAGACCGACTCGGATTAACACTCAGCACCCAAATAAGTGATAAGATTCTCATCAACGGTAAAATTGGGGTTCCAGTAGGTGGTTTTGCCCAAACACAGGTAGTGGGGGATGTTCAAATTGATTTTATCCTTAATAAAGACAACACCCTTCGGGCCAAAGTATTCAATAAGGAGAATGAATTCCGCTATATCGGAGAAGATTTTGGATACACCCAAGGGATGGGACTTTCCTATGACGTTGATTTCAATACCTTTCAAGAGCTCATTCAAAAAATACAGCGAAAAAACCCGAAAGACAGTTTGAGGAAATCTTCATTTTCTGAATTGCAAGAAAATGGCATCGAGTTTCGTGATAAAAACCAAAACTAGTCGCCTATTTGTTGATTTTCTAATTCGACTACCATAATATCGATAGAAATAGTATTTTTGGCTGACCGAATTGACCATATGTCTACACTAAAGAAAATAGGCGTTTTAACTTCCGGTGGAGACGCCCCCGGAATGAATGCAGCCATCCGAGCCGTTGTTCGTGCTTCCATTTTCTACAAATTTGAATGTTTTGCTATCCACAAAGGCTATCAAGGGCTGATTGATGGAGAGTTAACTCCCATGACCCCCCGATCGGTGAATAACATCGTTAATAAAGGAGGGACCTTTTTGAAATCAGCTCGTTGTTTGGAATTTCGCACCAAAGAAGGACGTGAAAAAGCCTATCAAACGGTTCAAAAGTTTGAATTGGATGCGATGGTAGTAATTGGTGGTGACGGTTCTTTTACGGGTGCCATGATTTTCCAAAAAGAATGGAATGTTCCTGTGATTGGAATCCCTGGAACCATTGACAATGATATTAGTGGAACGCAATTTACGTTGGGCTATGACACTGCTTTGAATACCGTTATAGATGCAATCGACAAAATTCGTGATACAGCCAGTTCTCATAACCGTCTTTTCTTTGTGGAAGTGATGGGAAGAGATGCAGGGCATATTGCTTTGAATGCGGGCGTGGGAGCAGGAGCCGAAGAAATTTTGATCCCAGAAGAAGACATGGGGCTCGAACGCTTACTAGATTCGCTTAAGAAAAGCGAGAAATCAGGAAAATCATCCAGCATTGTAGTGGTTGCCGAGGGAGACAAAACAGGCGATAATGTATTTGAAATCGCCTCTTATGTCGAAAAAAACATGCCTTATTATGACGTTCGCGTATCGGTTCTAGGACATATGCAACGCGGAGGATCCCCCAGTTGTTTTGACCGCGTCTTGGCTTCTAGAATGGGTGTTTTTGCAGTGGAATCCCTTCGGGAGGGAGCCTCCAATGTCATGGTCGGTATCAAAAACGATGAAATGGTTCTTAGCCCGCTAGAAAAGGCAATCAAAGGAACCTCAAAAATCAATAAAGAACTCATCCGAGTATCGGATATATTATCAATTTAAACTTAAATTAAAATTAAAATGGGAGTACGTATTGGAATTAACGGATTTGGACGCATTGGACGCTTGGTCTTTCGTTCAGCAATGAAGCAAGAAGACATTACCGTGGTTGGGATTAACGATTTGCTGGATGTCAATCATCTTGCCTATCTGTTGCAATACGATTCGGTACACGGTCAATATGACGGTACCGTTAGTGTTGAAAACGACAATTTGATTGTGGACGGTCAGGAGATTAAAATTTCTGCAGAACGCAATCCAGCCGATATCGCATGGGGTGCTATGAATACGGATGTTGTAGCTGAGTGTACAGGAATCTTTACAACTCTAGAAAAAGCACAATCACACCTAGACGGGGGAGCCAAGAAAGTAGTTATTTCTGCACCTTCAGCCGATGCACCTATGTATGTTATGGGTGTCAATCATACTGAAGCTACAGCGGACCAAACGATTGTTTCCAATGCTTCTTGTACGACCAACTGTTTGGCACCTATTGCCAAAGTGTTGAATGATAACTTTGAGATTGTTGAAGGTTTGATGACGACAGTTCACGCGACTACAGCGACTCAATTTACTGTAGATGGCCCTTCTCGCAAGGATTTCAGAGGTGGAAGAAGCTCATTGTTAAACATTATGCCTGCTTCTACGGGAGCTGCTAAGGCGGTAACCAAAGTAATCCCTGCTCTCGTTGGAAAACTAACCGGGATGGCTTTCCGTGTCCCCACGGCCAATGTTTCTGTGGTTGATTTAACGGTTCGTTTAGGGAAAAATACTTCCTACGAAGCCATCAAAGCAGCCATGCAAGACAATGCCAACGGAGCTATGAAAGGAATCTTAGGCTATACCGAGGAACCTCTTGTTTCGCAAGATTTTGTAGGAGATGCACGCACTTCTATTTTTGATGCAGGTGCTGGGATGGAGCTTAACGAAAATTTCTTTAAGATCATTTCTTGGTACGATAACGAATGTGGTTATTCCAACAAACTTTTGGATTTGGCCAAGCACGTGAATCAACTATAATTAACGTATGATATTGGTTGTTGACAGTGGCTCCACCAAAACGGATTGGTTTGCCATCGCATCTACAGGAGAAGTTTTGTTCTCGACCCAAACGCTTGGGCTGAATCCGCAAGTACTTTCCAGTGAGATTTTAACAGAACGAATCATCAATAACTTTGAGTTGTCTCAGAATCGTGAGGCAATAACCCATTTGTATTTTTATGGTGCTGGTTGCGGGATTAAAAGCCCGCAACAACGCATCATCAAGGTGTTTGAAAAGATTTTTGTAAATGCAGAACTTTCTGTCAAAGAAGACACCTATGCGGCAGTATATGCCACAGTAAAAAAAGATACCCCTGCAATTGTATGTATTTTGGGTACGGGTTCAAACTGCACCTATTTTGATGGAAACCAAATCGAGCAGCGTGTTATTTCGTTGGGATACGTTTTGATGGATGAAGCCAGTGGAAATTTCTACGGAAAGCAACTGATTCGAAGTTATTATTTTAACGAAATGCCAGAGGAACTTCGCAAGCCATTTGAGGAAACTTTTGACTTAGAAGCTGATGCTGTCAAAGAAAATATTTACCGCAAGGAAAATCCCAACACCTATTTGGCAACCTTCGCGAGATTTATGATTGAACATAAATCCCATCCCTTGATGAATAAAATCATCAAAGGCGGTTTGCGACGTTTTATCGAGCATCAAATACTCCAGTTCGAAGATGCCAAGCAGGTACCGATTCATTTTGTAGGGTCTATTTCTCATTTCCTCCAAGAAGAAATTGAAGAAATCATAACGACAGAATACGGACTTACGATGGGTAATGTTGTCAAACGTCCTATTGATGGATTGGTGAAATTTCACCAGAAGAAACTCAATGCTTCTATATCCTAGTGCTATTATAGAATAGCGATCATGCTAATTTCTACTCGAACGCTTTTGGGAAGTGTTTGCACCGCAATGGTTTCTCTTGCAGGGGCTTGGTCTTCGTCAAAATAACGCCCATAGACTTCATTGACCACAGCAAAGTGAGCCATGTCGTCGAGAAAAATAGAGGACTTCACGACCTGTTCAAAACCCATTCCAGCAGCTTCTAAAACCGCCGTTAGGTTTTTCATGACTTGCTCCGTTTCCATGGCAATACTTTCCGACACCCATTCCATAGTTGCGGGATCAAAACCGATTTGACCACTTATATAGAGCGTGTTTCCAGATTTAATCGCTTGGTTATAAGGACCGATAGGAGCCGGGGCGTTTTTCGTTTGAATGACTGTTTTCATCTTTTTAATAGTATAAATAGCGATTGAAGTATGGCTAAATTAACGAAAACTAATCTATTATAGATTTCTGTAGGGTTCGCTGTTTTTCTCGTATTTGATATCACTGAGGAGTCCCGATTTGATTCCAATAAAGAAATTCCAAGAAGCTCTTTCACTAAAAGGAATCCAACTAAAGTTCATTTGCCAACTGTCCAAATCTCGGTCAAAACGAAACTGAGTATAGGTAAAGCCTTCTTGTTTGAAGTCATAGCCCGACGAAATCCCGACCTTCCATTTGGGTGTTAGATCAATATTCCCGGAAAACATCAAGGAGTTGGCAGTAATATCTTGCTGTCCAATGTTATTGTTATAGGTCAGGGAATAGGCAAATTTTAGATTCCAAGGGATTTTGGTTTGATAGGGTGGGTATTGGGGAACGGGTTCTTCGTCTCCTTTACTTTGATTGTTTTGCTTGTTGTAGAAATTGGCCGACCGTCCAAATAGATCATCGTCACGACCACCGCTTGATGTGATTTCAGTATTTTCTTCTTCTTGTTCTCTGTTTCCTCCTCGCTTAAAGGTATTATTGTTAATACTGTAATTCATATTTACATTGGCACTGGTCATTCGGGCAAGCCCTCCACCGTTGGCAATGTGATAGGTGCCAATCCGCTGATTTTGACTATTGAGGGTATAAGGGTCAAAGGTAGCGCCAAAGTTGATGCTCATTTTATCCTTTAATAAACTCAATCCCGAACTCATCCGAATCGGTGCCATATTCAGGGAATCAGCCGCGAGGTTGTAACTGGTCGAAAGGTTTAAGTTGTTCAGGAGCTTGATTTTCTTCAACTCTGATTTTGTGGTGTCTCTATCGATAACCTTCGCCTCAAAATTATTACTAATACTCAATCCAATACTACTGGCAAAGTTTTTGCCTGGAGTGCCATATAGACTCCCTTCAAAGCGCGTATATTCACGTGTATTACCATCGGCATCAATAATATACTCGTCGTAATAACGCTCAAAGCTAGGGTTGTTTGAATAGCTTAACGAAGGACGAATGGTGTGCCGAATGGATTGGACACGACTATTCTTTTTAAAATTAAATGTACCATATATAGTAGTACCAAAACTAGCACCAAAGTTGTACTGTCGAAAAGCACCAAATTTAGAAATGGTGTCCTTAACAGCGGCTCCCAAGATTGGATCAAAATCATTGTAGCGAATAACCCGAGGCGTCCAGATTTCACTGTAATTAGCGCTGGTTGATACACTGATGTACTTCAGCAACTTAAAGTTGGTTGAAAGAGGAATGCTATGACGCATCCCAGAACGAGCCTTTTCAAACATACCCGGTTTAAATAATTCATCTTCTTTGGCAATAATACGTTGCTCTGCTTGGGTGGAATATTGAAAATTGATGTTTTGAATAAACCCCTTTTTAGGTCCATTCTTAGGTGCAAAGGGAAAGATTCGGTCCAAGTTAGCCTGCAACGTGGGTAATGTCAAATTAACCTCTTTTGTTTGGGAGTTTTGTGAGAGCCCCGTAGTTAAAGACAAATTTACGCGGGGTGTTTCGGGAAAGGTTTTTGAATATGAAATGGAAGAGCTCAGGTTATTGTTGAGGAAGTTAGGCGAGTTGAGTTGATTGATGGACTGTTGATAATAATCGCTGCTTCCGTAGTTCACAGAGGCTGAAAACGTAGAATTTGGACTTGATTTGGGGTCTTTGCTATGCGACCATCGTAGGTTGGATACAGTGGACTTGGAATAACCGGGCAACCCTCGTTCTCCCGAGATTAGATTTTCATAGCGAAAACTCAGATTTCCATTGTATTTATAACGTCTTTTATAATTGGTGTCAAAGCGCATTCCATAGCTTCCATTGGTAAAGTAATCCCCCGTAACAGCCAGATTAAAGTATTCCGAAAGGTTAAAATAATACCCTCCATTTTGAATGGCATACCCTCGATTGTTATTTTCACTGATAGATGGAAATAAAAAGCCAGAAGTCAACTCTTGATTGGATGGGAAATAGGAAAAAGGAAGGCCAATAGGGGTAGGGACATTGGAGATAAACATATTGGTCATTCCGGTGACAATCTTTCCTCCGGGGATTAGCTTGGCTTTTCGAGCTTTAAAATAGTAATCTGCGGATTCTAAGTCTCCCGCAGTGGTAAGCTTTGCATTGCTTAAATAGAAAACAGAATCATTTTCTTTTTTGGTGTATTCTGAAAAAACATTCATCCCAGATTGGGCTGTTTTAGAATTCCAAATGAGTGCTTTTTGGGTGTCAAAATTATAGCGAATAGAGTCTGGATTGACTTCATTGGGGCCTTGTTTGAAATAGGGAAACTGACTCAATTTCCCTAAACTGTCCTCAATTCGACCCGCAAAAACATCTTTGGTTCTATAATCTAAGACGATGAGTCCTGCTCGAAGCGTAATGTCTTGGTAATAAAGTTCTGCCTCATCAATCAGATAGAGTTTATTTTCGCGTCGATTGATGTTTACCTTTTGTTTGGCTGTATAACGAACCTTGTCTAGCAGTAGGGGTTCTTTGTCAAGACTGTCCTTTGATTGTTCATTTGCCACAGGATTAACTACGTTTTCAGGACGCGTCTGTTGGCCCCATAGTATCCCGGAGCAAAAAACTATTAACAGTTCAAGTGTATAAAAAGACTTTGTGCGCAAGACGAATAATCCTAAATTTGTTGGGCATGGACTTTGAATCGCGCTAAATTAATGATAATTTACCTACTTAGATTGAATTTCAACGGGATTGCGAAATATTTAAGAGTTGTTTCGTTCTCTTTTTTACTTTTCGTTCTTTTTTATGGAGTGGGAGGTCAGTCAATTCAGGCACAAGACCCCTTTGTTGTCGTATTGGATGCTGGGCATGGAGGCAAAGATCCTGGGAATAGCGGTTTTAGAAACAAATATCAGGAAAAGAAAATCGTTTTAAACATCACTCTAGAGATAGGGAAAAAATTAGAATCACAACCGGGTATCAAAGTGATCTATACTCGCAAGAGAGATGTTTTTGTCGATCTGATTGAACGCGCGGAGATTGCCAACAAAGTAGATGCCGACTTATTTGTTTCGGTGCACTGTGACGCCCACACTTCACAGGCCTATGGAGCAGGCACCTTTGTCCTAGGGCTGCATGCCAATCAGCGTAATTTTGAAGTGGCTAAACGAGAAAATTCTGTAATCTATTACGAGGAAGATTTTGAAAGGAAATATGATGGATTTGACCCCAACAATCCAGAGTCCGCCATCGGCCTCACCTTAATGCAGGAAGCCTATATGAATCAAAGTATTGTGGCGGCGGATAAAATCCAAAAACGGTTTGTGAAAAACCTAAAACGTAAAGACCGAACGGTCAAGCAAGCGGGCTTTATTGTTTTGAAGTATAGTTATATGCCGAGTGTGTTGGTGGAGACCGGCTTTTTGACCAACAACAAAGAAGGTGCTTATTTGAATTCAACCAAAGGGCAAGCGGAGATGGCTGAAACAATCGCTGATGCGATTATAGACTATAAATATACCGTGCAAAAAAGCGTTGCAAAGGAATCGCCCCAGTTACCACAAGTAACCCCTGTAGCACAAACCGAATTCAGAGTGCAAATTGCAGCGAGTAAAAATGCGTTGGATCCTAAGCCCTACAATTTCAAAGGCTTATCCCCAATCTACAGAGAGCGTGCTGGAGGGATGTATCGCTATTACTATGGAAAAACAACGGATTATAACAAGGCAAAAAAGTGGTTGCGTGGAGCCAAAAGAAAAGGCTATAAAACGGCTTTTTTGGTTGCTTTTTCAGGAGGTAAAAAAATCCCACTGGCTACGGCTTTGAAGAAAAAATAAATAGACTATGACCCTAATAATTTTGTACATTTGAACATACGATCCTCGATTTGAAACTATCCAAAGAAATTAAAACCGCACTTATTGTAATCTTAGGAATTCTCACCTTTATTTGGGGTTTTGATTTTCTTAAAGGCAGCACTCTCTTTAAGCAAGAAAAAGTCATCTATGCCATATACGATGAAGTGGAAGGCCTGGTAAATGGTGCAAAGGTGTCCATTAACGGTTTATCTATCGGCAAAATCACCCAAATAGATTTTCTTCCCAATACGACGAAAATACTCGTAACACTCAGTATCCGCGACAATCTAAATTTCACCGACAAAAGTACCGCGATGCTTTACGAGACGGGATTGATCGGAGGAAAAGCCATTGCAATTCTTCCAGATTTTTCAACACCCAATCCCATAAAGTCAGGGGATACTCTTCGAGCCACGTCAAAGCCAGGACTTACAGAACTAGTCAACCAGCAAATAGCACCTTTGCAACAAAAGATTACCAGCACCCTCACCAGTGTTGATTCTCTTTTTGCAGGCGTTAGTAATGTACTCAATAAAGACAGCCAGAATAATCTTAAAATAACCTTAGAGCAATTAGCTGTTACTGCGGAAAATGCAAATAAGGCCACAAAAGCCATTGCGCGGTTGATGGCAGACAATGAAAACATACTCGCAAACTCTTTCAAAAATATAGAAAATACCTCAAAGAATTTATCTGTGATGACCGATTCACTTAGTGAGGTTGATGTGAAACGAATAATTAAAGAATACGAAGCCATCGCTACCAATATGAATGCTTTATTAATGGCGCTGGAACGCGGAGAAGGCACAGCTGGCAAGCTGCTCAAAAACGACACCCTTTATAAAAACCTCAATTATACGGTTGAAGAACTTGGTCAATTGATTAATGATCTGAAAGAAAATCCGAAGCGTTATGTACACTTTTCTCTTTTTGGAAAGAAAAAGGAATCGTATAAAGCGGCTTCCGACAAAAAATAAGTGTTTATGATAGCGTGGTTGCCGAATTTGATTTTTGTTATCCTGTTACTTGTAGCGGTTGGTTTTTTTACAAAAAACGTCCGCCAGATTATCAAGAATATCAAATTAGGGAAAGACATTGATCGATCCGATCAATCGGGAAAGCGCTGGAGTAATATGGCTCGAATAGCCTTGGGACAGTCCAAAATGGTCAAACGTCCAATCGCAGGAATTCTTCATATTGTTGTCTATGTTGGCTTTATCTTGATCAACATTGAACTTCTCGAAATTATTGTGGATGGCATATTGGGCACGCATCGCGTTTTTGCTCCCTATTTAGGTTCTTTTTACAATGTACTAATAGGCACTTTTGAGGTACTGGCTTTTCTAGTGCTTGTTTCCGTAGTGTTTTTCTGGCTTCGTCGAAATGTTCTTCGTTTGCAACGCTTTTGGAAAAACGAAATGAAAGGATGGCCCAAGTTAGATGCGGATTTGATTCTCTATTTTGAGATCGTTTTGATGGGCTTATTTCTGTCGATGAACGCAACCGACTCCCTCCTTCAACAAATGGGTGCGGTGCACTACCAACAGGCAGGGGCTTTTCCAATTTCACAGTTTATAAGCCCCTTATTTACAGGTTTTTCTGAAGCAACACTGGTGGTCTTAGAGCGGAGTTTTTGGTGGCTCCATATCGTTGGGATTTTCATCTTTTTAAACTATTTATATTACTCCAAGCACCTGCATATATTATTGGCGTTTCCCAACACCTTTTTTGCCAATTTACGTCCCAAAGGTGCTTTTCGTAACAATACCACGGTCACGCAAGAAGTTCAATTGATGTTGGATCCTGATGCCGACCCTTATGCAGTTCCTGATACTTCCGAAACAGAACCAGACATCTTTGGTGCATCTGACGTGACAGATTTGAACTGGGTTCAGTTAATGAATGCTTATACATGTACCGAATGCGGTCGTTGTTCCAGTGTGTGCCCGGCCAATCAGACCGGTAAAAGACTATCCCCTCGAAAAATCATGATGGATACACGAGATCGGTTGACTGAAGTAGGAAACCATCTTCGTGCCAGTAATGGAAATGAGGTGACAGACGGGAAAAAACTATTGGATGATTATATCAGCCGGGAAGAATTATGGGCTTGTACTTCCTGTAACGCTTGTACCGAAGCCTGCCCGGTAGATATCGATCCGCTTTCAATCATCATGGACATGCGTCAATACTTGGTCATGGAAGAATCAGCGGCACCCACTGATTTGAACAGTATGATGAGTAATATCGAAAACAATGGGGCCCCGTGGCCTTTTAACAATCAAGACCGCCTCCTTTGGGCACAAGACAACTAAATCAATACGTAAAGAATGAAAAAAGAAGAAGCAGAAGATTATTTGCATAAAAAAGTAGAAAATGGGGAAGTCGTTAGCCCTGTATTGCCAGAAGGCATTAAAAACTACCTCATTGACATTGACGGTACTATCTGCGATGATATTCCCAATGAGGAGCCAGAACGTATGGCTACTGCCGAATTGTATCCAGACGCCCTAGTAACCCTTAACAAATGGTTTGAAGAAGGGCACTTGATTTGCTTTTTTACTTCTCGTGTGGAAGCACACCGAGAGGTGACAGAAAAATGGCTCAAGGGGAACGGGTTCAAATATCACAGCTTATTAATGGGCAAACCCCGCGGAGGAAATTACCACTGGATTGATAACCACCTTGTTCGTGCTACTCGTTACAATGGGAAGTTTACGGATTTAGTAGAAAAAGAAGTAACCATCGAGGTATTTGACGATGGGGAACATAATTAGACGATTATGGTAGTACCAACATTGGCAGAAATGACGGCACGTGGTGAAAAGCCAGCCGTACTCTTTTGGGTTGGCTGTGCAGGTAGTTTCGATGATCGTGCCAAAAAAATCACTAAGGCTTTTGTAAAGCTTTTGAATAAAGCAGAGGTGTCTTTTGCAGTGTTGGGGGCCGAAGAAAGCTGTACGGGTGATCCAGCCAAAAGAGCAGGGAATGAATTTTTATTTCAAATGCAGGCAATGAGTAACATCGAAATACTTAATGCCTATGAAGTGACAAAAATTGTAACCACCTGTCCGCATTGTTTCAATACCTTGAAAAACGAATACCCAGAATTGGGTGGTAATTACGAAGTGATGCACCATACCCAATTACTTAAAAAGCTTGTTAAAGAAAACCGGCTCCAAATTGAAGGTGGAACCTTCCGAGGCAAGCGGATAACCTTCCATGACCCCTGTTATTTGGGGCGCGCCAACGGTGTTTACGAAGCTCCTAGAGAACTCATCGTCAAATTGGATGCGGAATTGGTTGAAATGCGTAATTGCAAGTCCAATGGGTTGTGTTGTGGTGCTGGCGGCGCACAAATGTTTAAAGAACCTGAAGAAGGAAATAAAGACATTAACATAGAACGCACCGAACAAGCTCTCGAAGCAGAACCCGAGATTATTGCAGCGGCTTGCCCTTTTTGCAACACGATGCTATCGGATGGGGTAAAAAATAAAGAAAAGGAAGGAAGCCTTCCGGTTAAGGATATTGCCGAATTAATTGCAGAAGCAGAAGAACTCTAGCCCATGAATGTTTCATTTGACGTACTTTCTGACGAGGCTCGCGTTTGGATTTATCCCGCCAACCGCAGTTTTAGCGATCAAGAAATAGAGGAGATTTCTGAGCGATGTACTTCTTTTTTGACTCAATGGACTGCCCATGGCAGTAGTCTCCAAGCAGCTTTTAAAATTATTTACAAACGTTTTTTAATTATTGCTCTAAATGAAGCACAACAAAGCGCTAGTGGCTGTTCTATTGACGCTTCTGTTCGTTTTATTCAAGAATTGGAGCGTGATTTTGAGGTCGTGCTTTTGGATAAAATGAATGTGACCTACAAGCAGGGGGAGTACTTAGCACACAAATCCTTGTCTGATTTTAAAAAAATGGCCAAAGATCGAGCCGTTACCCAAAATACCATCGTTTTTAATAATTTAGTTCTTAACAAAAGAGAGCTAGAAAGCATTTGCGAAG
>Ga0206677_10004238_pt1 | contig 11794 bp, 3 predicted proteins | sample M130m12015metaG_FD_155475 | JGI IMG/M metagenome (GOLD analysis project Ga0206677, IMG submission 155475) | Ammonia-oxidizing marine archaeal communities from Monterey Bay, California, United States - M1 30m 12015 | ecosystem: Environmental > Aquatic > Marine > Intertidal zone | place: USA... | reverse complement strand
TTGTAGATACCATAACCATAGATCAAGCCGCAATATCTACAACTTCAAATATGACGCTAGATTCAGGAAGCGATATCATACTAGACGCTGATGGCGGCAATATCATGCTGAAAGATGCTACGGTATGGTTCGGTAACTTCAATCATAATGGCAACAATCTAGCAATAGACGCTAAAATAGTTGACGGCGATATAAAATTTAGAGGCACTAAATCTGGTAGCCCTAATGTAGCTGTTGACGCACTTATACTCGACATGTCTAATGATGGTCGTGCAACATTCAACGAGAATGTTGTTGTAGCAGGTACTATTACTGGCGTAACAGATTTCAACTCTAGTGGCGATATGAATGTTGGTGGCGATCTTCAGATCAACGGTAATACTACACTAGGCAACGCAGGCACTGACACTGTTACGATACCAGGTGTGTTGAGTGTTACAAACACTACGCAGTCTACATCAACATCAACTGGATCACTTAAAATTCTTGGCGGTGCTGGTATCGCAAAGAACCTAAACGTTGGCGGAAATATTGTTGTTACTGGTGATCTTACCGTAGAGGGCACTCAGACAACTTTAAACACAACGGCTCTTGATGTTGAAGATAAAAATATCACACTCAACTATCACGCATCAAACAACACATCTTCTACAGCAAATGGCGCTGGTATTACGATTCAAGATGCTGTAGATGCTTCTACTGATGCAACTATCTTGTGGAATTCTGCGGGTTCGAACTTTAGCGTTTCTCATTCAATTCACGCTTCTGGAGAACTAAGACATTACAACACGTATAACACTGCAACAGAGTCTTTAGGAACAAGACTAATAGCCGATGCTGGATCTACGTCTTTTACTCATCCTCAAGTTGATATGCGTAGATGGACAGGATCGAGTCAGAATCATTACACAGCATCGATAGAATTATCACCTACTAATGCAGATGGGCATGCTCTTGTTGTTATGTCTGATACGCAAACATCGAACACAAAAGCCACGACCGAAAGATTTAGAATTGATAATACTGGAAATGTTGGTATTGGCGACTTCTCTTCTACTGCGCCTGCAACTAAGTTACATGTTCTCGGTACAAGTTCTAGTAGAAATACTATTGTTTCAACTGCCACCTTAGATGGCGGAACGACTGTCGCAAATCCTTATGAGAACTTTGGTTTTGGTGTTGATTTTATTGGTAGAGACTACGGCGATGCTATAAGAAACTATGCCGGAATCTATACGATTATGGAGCATAAGGTTTCATCATCGGGTGGGGGCGATGCAGGATTTAAAACTGCATTAAGTTTCCATACTAATAGTGGTGGAGCAAGTGGAACTAATCCAACAGAAAAAGTTAGAATTTCAAATCTAGGCAATATGCATTTAAATACTGGTGTTGACGCAAGAGTGCAATTGGGCACTAGCGGCACTGGCACTAATAGTATTAGTGATAACAGTATATATGTTCGTGGCAACGATGATGATCTGATATTAGGTGCGGCAGGCAATGGCTCCATCTTCTTCAAAGAAAATGCTAATGTGCGTATGGTTATTAAACCAAGCGGTAATGTGGGAATAGGACCAATTACATCTAGCAATCCGATTGCACGATTGCATGTACAAGACAATTCCAATGTAGAATATGACGATACTGATTATCAGCATGATATTTTCGTAGAGAAAAGAAACAATGACGGCGATAATCAATTTGGTGGATTACGGTTTGCTGTAACTGGGCATAACGGTTCAACAACTGCCGAAGGTTCAATAGGTCTCGTACAGACCGATAATCATCACGCAGGTGAATTAGTATTTGGTACCAGAAATTCCAGTGGAGTTCGTGCTGAGAAAATGCGTATTACCTCAGGTGGTGACGTAGAAGTTAGAAACGGTGGTATGCTAAGGGCATATCGTGCAGGTAATAGTGCATATGCTGGACTCTTTCTGGATTCCGGAGAAAAACTTTATATCAGAAATAGTTGGGCAACTAAAGACATTGTAATGCTAAGAACCGGAGAGGTTGGTATAGGCAATAATAATCCAGTAGAACAACTCGATGTATCTGGTACAGCTTTAGTGGACAATGCAAAACTCAGATTAATTTCTGATACTAGTAGTGACTCCGCAGTTGATGTTTTCGTTTACGACACCCGTAAAGATAGCGATGGAGGTGCTTGGAGAAAGCGTACACAGAACACAAGCTGGTACAACGAAACACTCAACACATCTACTCGAGGAGCAAGAAAAGAATTTCCTTGTGTTGCTGTGATTGTTGTTGCCTCAAATGATGTGATTATATACGATGGTGATGACCGAGACATGCCTTTGTGGATGAAGTTTTCATTACCAGGACACAGTGTTGCTAGTAACTGGTCTTCTACAAGCATTGGCTTAGGAACTCCTGGTTTTCAAGGTGCTCATCCAACTACTGCTATGATGTTGAATGGTCAACTTGTTATAGGATGTAATGCTGGAAACGCTCACGGTGGATACATGGTCAACTTCATAAGTGAATTGATGATAGATATGGTTTACTACGGAAATGCTGTAGACCAGTTTTATCATAAAAGAGGAGACATTTCTCAGAGAGACAATGCAACGACTCACGATATTCCTCAAAGATATTCGTATAAGCAAGATAATCCAAAGATTAAAGGCAGATTGCCATCTGGAACAGTCAACGATGTAGCCATGACCGTTCTACATAACGCACCTATAGATAAATCTACTGAACTACCTGTGCCTACTATTGCTATAGGAACTAATGAGGGGCTGGCTGTTATTAAGGACGATTTCACTGTTGTTAAAATAACTGGGCACGTAGACTATAACTTCATTCAGAGAGTGGACTTTACTTCAGATAATAATTTAATATACACTATGGATTACGACCCGAACTATAGTAGATACATACGGATAGATCGTATACCTGCGGGAGATTTTTCTGTAACAGCAAGTAATGGAAATCCTCATCTGCAGGAAAACTCTCTCGGGTTCTACACTTATAATCCTACTGCTAATAATATTACATTTTTAAGTCCAAATGGAGGTCAAAACCATCCTCTTTGTAAAAACGCTGTCGGCTCTACTGAGGGTCTTACTATATTCGAATCAGGTAGTAGTTTAAACTTAGAAGATCCTTATGGAAGTATTAGAGCCTATGTCGGGCATAATTTCAATACTGGTTGGATGAACGCTGGCACTAAATTAGCCACTCTTTCTGAAACTAGCACAAGCTCTACTGGCGCAAACTTAGTAAGCAATGGAGATTTTACTAGCAATATAACCGGATGGAGTGGTGCATATAATGGTGCTCTTTCACACTCTAGCGGTAAGTTGAAGGTTACTAGAGGTACTACTAGTTTATATGGAGCAGTGGCGCAAGTAACTAACCTAACGATTGGTAAACAGTATTTGCTATATGCGACTGTAAATACCACCAATTCATCTCCGTCCCTTCGCTTACAGGTTTCTGGTATTGGTCTTATAGATAACTCTGCTCACTGCGGTACAGGAAACACAGATGTTTATCTATATCAACATTTTACAGCTTCCAATACAACCCACGTCATAGAAGTTTTAGAATATAGTACTGATAGTGCTAATGAATATTTCACTGTGGACAATATAGCATGGATCGAAGTTGAACAAGACCGTTCTAATATGGGTAACATGACTGGTACTACAAGAATTAATAAAGGCGTACAAATGGTCGGCACGGTAACTAAGAGTGCTGTAGCTACAGGCGCTGACCTTGTCGCATACAGTGGCTTTAACGGTAGCAATTATTTAAAACAGCCTTATAATTCAGCCTTTGACTTTGGCACTGGAGACTTTACTTACACGTTCTGGCATGAGTGCGGTTCTTCTGGATCTGATAGAATATGGTTAGCGCACGGAAAATATAACACTGCAGGAAGTGGTTTAAACATTCTTCAATTGAATTCCTCCGGATCTGGAGATCAGGCTCAGTTTTATATTGGTAATTCTGGGCAAGGGGCTATAGTTGTATCAGGAGTTGAGGGGCGTGGTTGGCAGAATTGGGTAGTAACTCGTATAAACGGAGTCTTATTCGTCTATCGTAACGGTGAACTAGAAGGTAAAGTCGCTAATGTTGGAAGCGTAAATCTCTCTAATCAAGCAATTAATGAGATGTATATTGGCGCTGGATACACAGGCAGTAGCGTATTCGCATATGGTGCAACAAAGCTTGCCTTATATCGTGTTGGAAATATGGGAACATCCTCAGATAATGCAAAACAGATTTACAATGATGAAAAGCATCTATTTAAAGAAAACGCAAAAGCTACGCTTGTGGGATCAGCTAATTCTATATCGGCAGTGGATTATGATGATGACACAGAATTACTTCATGTAGGCTCATCTTGGGGTAGATCAGTGTTTAGAGGTTTAAACAGAGTTGAATATTACACGGATTATGTACCACAGTTAGCTATTAGTGCATCTAACGGTATGGTCGCAGAGGAATAAAATATGGCAGTTAAAGTAACAAAACCAGAGATAGATATAAGAGAAAAGATCAGCGAACTTGATAAGCCAAGTGGTATTGCTGGTGAAGCAATGCTTCGTGCTAATACACCACAAGAGCAAAGCGATCTTATCGGCGCAAATCTTAATAATATTATCATTAATGGAGACTTTCAAATATGGCAGAGAGGAGATACCTTTACTACTGGCAATAAATTTACAGCAGATCGCTGGTATCTTTACGGAAATGGTACTACTAATGAAACTGTGACTCGACAAACAGACGTTCCTAAATATTCAGGTAATTCATATAGCTTACGAATTACTGCTGGCGGTACATATGCTGGTGGTAACTATGCGATGCTAAGATATAAAGTAGAGCCCAAAGATTTAATGAAATTAAATAACGCTGTAGGTAGTACCTTACAGTTTTGGGTAAAAGCAGATAATCCTGGATTATACACTATAACCTTTTTGCAACATAGAAATTCAGGCTCGCAAAGACAAATTTCGAAAACATATACGATCAATTCTTCTGATGCGTGGGAGTTTAAAACTGTAACTATTCCTCCAGACAGCACTGTTTTATATGATGCCGATACTTCTCAACTTAGTATAGACTGGATTTATGGAAAAAATACTGGCTATGCTACCGGAACTTTTAATGATAAAGCTTGGGAAAATAATACTAGTGGAAATAGGCAACCTGTTGACCAAACTAATGCAATGAGTGCTTCAGGTAAAAAATTCTCAATTTCTGGAGTTCAGTTTGTTCCAGGAAAATATCCGTCAGGTCTACCTCATTTGCATCGTTCATACGGTGAAGAGTTAGCGTTGTGTCAGCGGTATTATTACAGAACTGCTCCCGCTAATAGTTATAGTTGGGTAGCTTGGGGTGGGTATTGCAACACATCAAGTAATGCTATTGTTTTTCTACAGTTTCCTGAAAGAATGAGAGCGGTTCCTACCTTTGGTCACAGCGGTAATTTTCAAGTAGCAGACGGATTTTCTGTGTACGCCTGCAGTAGTCCTACTATTACAGATCCCACTCAAGAAAACGCACGACTAGATTGGTCTTCTAGTGGACTAACCATGGGTAGAGTAGCGGCAGTTAGAAATCTGAATGATGCATCAGCCTACTTAGAATTTAATGCGGAGATATAATATGAGTTATCAATCAAACATTATCGAAGATAGAGTTGTTTCCATTAAAGACGGCGTGTTTAGTATTCCACTAGACCCAGCAAATAGCGACTACCAAAGAGTACTCGATGATATTATCGAACAGGGCGCAGACTGTTTCGAAGGAGATATTCCAAAAGAATTGCAAACAGCCGCAGACGCTAAAGAATTTGCACAACAGCTTGAGTCATACACTACAGCGAAAGAGAGATTAGCGCAATACGTCTTATCAGTAGGTCGTACAGAGGTGGTTGAAAGTAGGCCTGGTCCAGAACAAGTCTGGGATGAAGACACGGAGAAAATGGTCGATGTAATGGTCGATGTTATCACTGTTACTGCTATTGATCCTGTCGAACCTACAGTCACACAAACAATATATCCTGATGACGTATTAACGGAAGAGGTCACAGAAGAGACGATTGAGAATCCTTTAATAACAAAAGACAAAGCTGAGAGGGCTGAAGCGAAATCTATAATTGATTCTACTCCACAAGCAGTCATCGATGCCTACGAAGCATAAATAACAGTAATGAATAAAACGCTATTGGGGAGAGTGAACCTTGGCAACAACTAAAGCTTTAGAGTTAGCACAGCTAAGTGCATTGACTACGGTCGATGCATCTGGTAACGTGACTACGAATACCAGCCAAATCGCAAACGCTAGTGGTGATCTCACTTTTGACAGTGCGGCAGATATCATACTGAACGTAGATGGTGGCGATCTACGACTGTATGACAATACAGTACAGTTCGGCAGAATAGCAAACGATAGCACTGATTTAGTTATAGAAGCCTATGTCGCTGATAGGTCCCTAGTATTCAAGGGATTAGATGGCTCAACTCCAATCACTGCACTTACAATCGACATGTCGGCATCTGGTGCCGCAACATTTCTCGATCAAGTAACAATCGGCGGTAATCTTATTCACGCTGGTAATCTGACTATAGATGCTGGTGGCGACATCACATTGAATGCGGATGGCGCAGATGTTATTCTAGCAGATGGTGCAGTCGAGTTCGGTAGATTCAAGCGAGACAATGGTCATTTAGTAATCAAGTCTGAGACCATCGATAAAAGTGTCATAATAAAAGGTACTACTACGTCTAATGCAGTGGTTACTGCATTGACGTTTGATATGGCTAATAGTGGTCGTGCAACATTCAATGAGAATGTAGTTATTCAAGGCAATCTTACCGTAGAGGGCACTCAGACAACTATAAACACTACAGCCCTTGATGTTGAAGACAAGAACATTACCTTAAACTATCATGCAAGTAATGATACGTCTGGATCAGCAGATGGTGCTGGTATTACGATTCAAGATGCTGTAGATGCTTCTACTGATGCAAGCATTTTATGGGACGCTACAAACACTAAGTTTACCATGTCACATGGTCTAACATTACTCAGTGCAAATCATCTTCAATTTACAAGAGGCGGAGAAATTCGCTCAGACGATACTGGAGGAACAGTACGAACCCTAGTAAGGGTAAACGGCAGTAACGAACTAGAATATGGTTGGAGTGGTTCAGGTCCTGTCAAGTTTATGGGCGGTGGGTCATATGCCGAGAAAATTCGTATTCATACTGACGGCAATGTAGGCATTGGCGGTGTTACTGCTCCCGTCACTGCACTGCAGGTTGACCCAGGCTATGTAACGTTAGGCGGATCTGGTGGAACAGACAACTCTTGGATAAACAACGTAGAAGACGGTAACTTAGAATTAGTCAACGAAGGTAGATCGACTAATGACGGTGCTGTTAGAATAAACAGAAAAAATAATCCTGCTGGTGATACTACGTACTTCAGAGATACCGTCATATATGATGGTAAGAGTAATGTAGTTCTTTTCGTAGACGGCTCTGAGGGCAAAGTTGGTATCGGTACAGATACTCCAGCAACACCTCTACATATCAAGAAGGCAGGTTCAACTTCAGCAGTACAAGCATTTATTAAAATAGAAAACAATGCAGGCGGTGGCGCAGCCGCAGGTTCGTCAATAGACTTTCATCATTATCACGCAGGCGGAGGTCCCGCAGGCGGAGCTAAAGCCGCTTCTATCACAGCACAGAATATGGCTCCATGGCCAGGAGGAACTCCTTCTAGTTATAGCACAGGGTTAACTTTTGGCACTCTGCACGAAAACACTTTTGACGAGAGGGTTAGGATATCTTCTAATGGCAACGTTGGTATAGGAGATACAAATCCTTCAGCCCTTAGATTGTCAGTAGTAACCCCAACAGCTAATCATGTAGGACTACAAGTAGTTAATTCAAATACCTCAGATAGTTTCGGTATGGTTGTTAAAGCAGGTAATGACGACAACGATTATACTGCTGATTTCAGAAAACGAGACAATACGAATATTATGCGTATTCGTGGAGATGGCAACGTTGGTATAAATACAACTTCTCCAGAAGCAAAGTTACATATATCAGGTAATTCGGATGTAAGTGATGAAGACTGTATGCTTATTATCGAAGATGTCGATGGTAGTGCGGGAAGTAGAATACCAGCAATCGTATTTAGATCAAATACTGGAGGCACAGTAACTAATCAAGCAAGAATAAGAGGCACTGATACACAGGGCATAGTAATGAGTGGATCAGCCACTCTTGGAGATGATCTAGTTGTTCAAGCAGGAGGAGTTGGTATTGGAACAACTAGTCCAGCGCACAAACTTGATGTTGTAGGTGCTATCGGTGCAAGTCAAGTGCGGCACTCAATTCGACCCGCACTCAATTTAGACTTTGCTAACTCTAAGCAACTTGATTCACGTATCACATTTTATCGCAATTCTATTGCAACTTATTACGATAGTAATGGAATATTACGCTATGCAATCGAAAACGAACCACGCTTTGATCACGATCCAGCAACTGGCGAAAGTAAAGGTTTGCTGATTGAAGAGCCTAGAGATTTTCTCAACACTAATAGTATAACTATAGACGGAGGATATTGGGGATTTTCAAACGCTTTTGTTTCTTTAAAGGCAGCTGTTGCTCCAGACGGAACATATTCAGCAGACGGAATTCGTGCTAATACTGTAAACGATGGTCACGGCATATTCAAATCATTCGTACCTGTCGCAAATACTTATTATACACAAACAGCATATTTTAAGCGAGGTGCCAACAGGTATGCACAAATCGCATGGTATTACAATGAAGCCGCTGGTGCTAGTAATTATCCCACAGCATATTTTGATCTAGATAACGGAACATTTACACACAGTTCTGGCATCAACAGAGGCACAACGATGACAGACGTTGGTAATGGATGGTATAGATGTAGTGTGACAGTTCTTACTGATAGTACACCTAGCACTTCTTATTTTTATGCAACTTCTACGGCATCAGGAAGTGCAGCCGCATATGTTGGAACAGGTGCCATTGATACTTACTATTGGGGTCTACAGATTGAGATTGGTGATAACCCATCTTCGTTTACTCCTTCTGATACATATTTTACTTCACGTTCAAGTAAGGCAAGCTACTTCGATGAAAACGGTTCTCTTAGAAAAGCACCAGAGAATGCTCCACGCTACGGCTATAAGTATGATGGAAATCAGTGGGTAGAGACTGGATTGATATTGGAAAAGCAAGCCGTACAAAGATTTGATGTATCAGACGCATTTTATTGGAGTGGTTATTATCCGCAGGTAAGTAAAGCGAGGACAACAGATTATTTCAATTGTGGAGAAGGATTCACGAGGATTGTTCCTTCAACAACTAGTGCTGTTCACGTTTACGATAGATATGAGACTTTAGCGGCGGCTGGTCAACATTGTTTCTCTGTCTTTGCAAAGCAATCTGGATACAAGTATCTAAAGCTAGAACAGTCTTTTGGCGGCAATGCTATTTTTGATCTTGATACTGGTACAGTGTATGGCACAAGTACATCGAGTGTTCTTGCAGGTATTGAAAATTACGGCAGTGGAATATATAGATGCTTTGTATCAGCGAATATAACACAAAACACTGGTTTGATTCAGAGAGTTGAGGTACTCAACGACTCTAGGCAGTCAAGTTATGCAGGAAATGGCACTAGTGGAATTGAAATATTCGGAATGCAGATAGAAGACGGACAGGTACCAACAAGCTTTATATTTGCTACTCCAGGTAATAACACAACTACAACTCGCTCAACCGATGTTTTCTCTAGTAGTAACTATGTTAGACAAGCAGATGAAGTGGACATGATAGGTAAGAATTTAACTTCTTGGTATAATCCTAATGGCGGAAGTTTTTACACTGAACACGACAGCATACAAGGAAATGTAAATCACTGGTTATGGTCTCTAAATGATGAGAGAACGCAGTACAATCATATAGATCAATTAAGAGGAAGATTACGAGTTAGTCCAGATGTAAATAATCTAGCAGATATAAATGGTGGAGTAACATTAGTCTCTGGTACTTTTAGTAAAATGGCTAGTAGAATTAAAAAAGATGACTTTGCTTTATCAATGGATGGAAATACAGTAGTGACGGATACGAGTGTGGATTATGAACGCAATTCTACATTATTGAAAATTGGTTCTAGAGCAGACGGTGCGGGCTATCTAAATGGTACGTTGAAAACTTTTAGATATTATGATAAGCCATTATCTAATCCTGAACTAGAAGCACTTACGGAGAATAACTAATGACTAAATTAATAGGAACAAGTCCTAATCAAGTGCCTAGTAATGCAGACTTGGGTACTGCCGCTTATATGGATGCAAAAGATTTTCTGACTTCAAGAGGATCTAGCCTATCTACAATTGATGCCATTATACCTAAAACTGCGAGTGATGTATTCATATATGACACCAGAAAAGACTCAGATGGTGGTGCTTGGAGAAAGCGTACACAGAACACTACTTGGTATAACGAAAACCTGAATACAAAGACACGTGGTAGTCGGAGAGAGTTTCCTACCGTCGCTGTGATTGTAGCCGAAGCTAACAGAATTGCCATTTATGACGGAGATGATATGTCTCTTCCTATGTGGATGAGATTCGAAGCAGGCGGTATCCTTGATTGGGCAACATCATCTCAAACAAGAATATGCGTCACTGCTTTAAACGGACAAATGGTTGAGGGTGGCAATGACGGCGGTAATATATTCAATTTCATAGAAGATTTTGTTTATGTATTATACTCATCGACTAATTATCCTGTAACTTCTAGTAGAACTATTGAAGGAAGAAACGACCCAGGAACATACATTAGTGCCACAGGAAAAGCTGAAAATGTTTACGTAATTGCTCATTATGATATACACGATGTAGACCTGGCTGTTCTATCAGGCGCTCCTATTGATAGTGCTACAGGATTACCCGTTCCAACTATTGCAGTCGCAACGGACAATGGCGTAAGTGTTATTAATGATAAGGGTAGAGTAGTTGATATTTACGTAAATAATGGAACATATAGCTATGCTAACAAAGTAAACTTCTTAGAAGACGGTAGTTTAGGAATGTCCATTGGAACAGATAGCCGTATTGCTCAAGAAAGTTATTACATATTTAACTCTATACCACAATCTAATAATGAAATTACAGTCGATCATAAAACTGGTACTGTTCAGAACGTAGACGAATTCTATGCGATACAACATCCAAGTACTACATTAGATATGCAGGTTTTGGGTTTAGATACAGATAGACGTATACATTCAACTACAGGAAATAGTTTTGGATCTTCGAAAGGCTTGACTGTCATCGACAGACAAGTAGGATCTCCTGATAAAGGTTTATTGTCTTATATTTCTTCTGATTATAATACTGGTTGGATGATCGGTCAGACTAAACTTTCAGTCTTATGTGATACGGATAATAGTGATCTGAGAGACTCCAATTTCGTAACTAATGGAGACATGAGTACTTCAGATACAAGTTCCTTTCTTCCCTACAATAGTGGCTCTCTTGGAGCTTCAGTATCGATTACTAACGGAGAATTGAAACTTACTCATACGGGAACAACTAACTACGCATTTGCTAGAGTTATCTTTGATGCAGAAATAGGACAAGTGTATACTGTTAAAGGACGATTGAAAAATGGCAATGCATCTTATGCTCACGTGAAACCTCACTCGGGATGCACTTTGAATCCTAGTGAGAAAACACATGGTGGGACATCAT
>Ga0206677_10004236_pt1 | contig 11796 bp, 8 predicted proteins | sample M130m12015metaG_FD_155475 | JGI IMG/M metagenome (GOLD analysis project Ga0206677, IMG submission 155475) | Ammonia-oxidizing marine archaeal communities from Monterey Bay, California, United States - M1 30m 12015 | ecosystem: Environmental > Aquatic > Marine > Intertidal zone | place: USA... | reverse complement strand
ACAAAAATTGTGGAACTCGAGTCTGTTGGTGGTTCACGGTTCATTTTACCGGACGCAACTCCCGAGGCAGTGCTCAAGCATGACTGGTTATCACCTCATTTCATTAATGATGAAGGAAAATTAATCATGAGTGTTCACGCACTCATCGTAGAAACGCCAACCAAAACAATCATCGTCGATACCTGCCTGGGGAATGATAAGAAACGCAATATTCCCGCATGGAACAATCTTCAGCTTCCCTTTTTAGAAGATCTCGAAGCAGCGGGATTCAAACGAGAAGATATCGACATTGTGTTGTGCACCCACCTCCATGTTGACCATGTCGGATGGAATACCATGCTGGTTGATGGCGCCTGGGTGCCGACGTTTCCAAAGGCCAGATATATTATGGCGAAATCCGAATTTGAGTACTGGACCGAAGAGGCGGAAGGAGAAGAATACGCAACCATCATGGCCGACTCGGTAAGACCCGTGTTCGAAGCGGGGTTGGTCGACCTCGTGCCGATAACACATCAAATTTGCGAAGAGGTTGTGCTGGAACCTACTCCGGGACATACGCCGGGGCATGTCAGTGTGCATATCCAGTCGAAAGAGGCGCACGCTGTCATCACAGGAGATAGCATTCATCATCCCTGTCAGATCGCGGAAACCACATGGAGCAGTAGCGCCGATTATGATTCCGCGCAGGCGACCCAAACGAGACAGGATTTTCTATCTCTCTATGCCGATAAAGAGACTTTGATTATCGGGACCCATTTCGCGACCCCCACCGCTGGACATGTGAAGCGAGTTGGGACTGGCTACGAACTTTCGGTAGAAGGCGGCTCTGAAGAGATGTCGGCGTAGTTTTCGATACCTTCATCGATGAGTGTTTGATGCGCCACGGACAAAACTTCACCAAAGCGATCCATAACAAAACGATTAAACAGAGGAATCAAAAGACATCTTTCATCGTAAGATAAACCGAGTTTTTCGGTCGCGCACCAGAAACAAAGATAAAAGTTGCTGGGTAGCAGCGGATGAAAAGACATTTCTTTCTGACACAGGGCGCTAAATTTTTGCTGTATCTGACTGAGCAACATCTTGTGATGATTTAGGTTCCGCTCGCTATAGGCACTCAATAGTTGTGTGATTTCAGCATCAGCGTCAGGCAACGCTTGCTTGTCTCTGGCATTAAGCAGCGCAGCCCAAGACACGTTCACCAACAAGCCAAACTCCTCCCTAAACAAACCGCCATTCAGCTTCAAGGCTCGCATAACGTTGAAGTGACTATTCATCGCTCGCTGTTGCTCGACATGACTCATCTCTTCGAAAAGCGTGTCTGCAACGTTCGCGGCTAACCCCGAAAGCAGGTGATTCTGCTTTTCGTCTACCGCCGATTTCACAGTACGAAAGACCTCTATGTTGCGGATATTCGCCCCCTTATACGACGGAATAAATTTTTGCGTTCTTCGGGTTTACTCAAACCAGAGAAACATCGCTAGCTAACATCACGCGAGTGCTTCGGCGACTTGCCTCTTATCATAGCGCCAGAAAAAACGTTTTTCGCCTTCTCTTTTTGCTAATTGTCAATTTCGTGGCCTAGCTCACACATAACGCTAGGAACGGTTTAAACCAAAAAATATGGAGCGGGGAGAAAGCCTGCGTAGTTGAGATAAGCAACGCAGACCAAAACTAAACAGCCCACCAATAACTTGTGTATTATACAGGTCCATTTTAAACGTGTGAGCACAATGAGCACAGAATCCACCCAACTTGAATACCCTTATGACTCGCCACCGCCCTTCGGCACGACCCAGGAGGTCGCACCAGGCGTTCGTTGGCTACAAATGCCGCTGCCGATGTCGCTGAAATATATAAATTTGTACCTGATTGAAGATGAAGATGGCTGGACCATCGTCGATACGGGTATTCGTGGCGATGAAACCCGAGATCTATGGTTAAAAGTTATCGAGAACGAATTAAAAGGCAAACCAGTGACAAGAATCGTGTGCACACACATGCACCCGGATCATACAGGGCAAGCCGGTTTCCTCACTCAGCATTGTCGAGTTTCCTTGTCCATGAGTTTCCAAGAGTACCTGATGGCAAAAACTATGGGCCCGATGACCCGTGACGGTAATCACTGGCAAACCGAAGCCTATTTTGAACGTGCAGGTATTGAGAAATCGTTTCTCGAAGAGCTCCACAATACGCCTAGCAGTTTCGCACCAACAGCCAACGACCATCCTTTTCCCATTTCATTCACCCGACTGGTAGAGGGTCAAATTCTTACCATTGGTGGCGTAGAATGGGAAATTATCTGCGGCATGGGCCACTCCCCGGAGCATGTCTGTCTATATTCGAAACAGCACCGAATTTTGATATCCGGGGACCAGATACTGCCCATTGTAACGTCAAACGTAAGCGTTCACCCTACCGAACCCGAGGCAAACCCATTGCTAGGCTGGATGGAGTCCCACGTCAAATTCAAAGCGCTTATCCCTAATGAAACGCTAGTATTACCGGCGCACAACCTGCCTTTTTACAACGTTCAAGCTCGGCTGGACGAACTGATCGAACATCACGAAGACCGCATGCTTCAATTGGAGGAAAGCTGCGTAACACCGAGAGTTGCTGTGGATCTACTACCCGTTTTGTTTGCCCGTAAACTTGAGGGTTACACAAAGATTATGGCACTGGGAGAATGCGTTGCTCACTTGCATTGTCTCATGAGTCGGAACAGGATCGAGCGAACGCTTGAGGGCAATCGATACCTTTATCGATCAATTGCTCCCGATCTTTCGACCAGAGCACATCCTGATAGCCATGAACCACCTGACGATTTACCCAGAATGGTGTGATTCCGAACAGCACGTAAACAAAGCTTGATAATCGGTCCTCGCCGAGTATTATTCTATTATGATCTATGGTTATAGCTTTTTAGAATATATTCGGAGAGAACAATGCCTGCGGTTATCAAACATTTCTTCGACGCGCCTACATTTACCTTCACGTATGTCGTTCACGACTCCGAAACTAAGCTAGGCGTAGTCATTGACCCTGTTCTAAACTACGAACCAGCCGCAGGAAAATGCACAACAGAAAGTGTAAAACACCTCGTCAACTATGTTGAATCAGAAAATATCAGCATTGAATATCTACTCGAAACCCATATTCATGCGGACCACCTGTCTGGCACCAGCGCGCTTAAAGACGCAATCGGTGGAAAAGTCGGGATCGGTAGCCAAGTCGTTCAGATTCAGGAAACCTTTGCAGACGTGTTCAATGTCGAGTCGTCATTTACCGCAGACGGCAGTCAATTTGATGTGCTATTCGAAGATGACGAATCCTTCACGGTAGGAAAACTACAATTTAAGGTATGGCACACCCCGGGCCACACCCCGGCTTGCGTCAGTTATTTGGTCGAAGATAGCATTTTCGTTGGTGACACACTTTTTATGCCCGACTATGGTACCGCACGCACAGACTTCCCCGCCGGCAGCGCCGAGACCTTGTACCATTCAATCCAAAGAATTCTGTCATTACCCGATCAAACACGCATATTTCTGTGCCATGACTATGGCACAGAATCCCGACCAGAGGTTTGTGAAAAAACAACCGTCGAAGAAGAGAAGTTACACAATATACATATAGGGCAGCTCACTAGTGAAGCGCAATTTATTAAGATGAGAGAAGCAAGAGACGCAAAACTAAGCACACCGGCTCTACTCTACCCTTCTGTTCAATTTAATATGAGAAGCGCCAATTTCCCTCCCGCTGAAAAAAATGGTGTGGCGTATTTCAAGATTCCGCTAAGGCTAGCCTAAAAACGCTATACGCTAACGCTAAAAGTTTCTTGTCTCAACACTGCGCTACGAGGCAACGCTGCACACAAGTTTAGCGCGACTGCTGAGCCAGCTTGGAGGGCATCGAGCAGGTTCTGAAAGATCTGACCTCGCTGATCAAAATTGCAATCAGACGGAAATTACGGCATGTTTTGAGACGACACTTACCGATTTGGCAACCGCCATGAAAAAACATCCACGAGAAATGCGTGTCGAACACGCCAGTTGGACATCCCTCTTAGTGAAAGCCAGTTTATGTATTTCAGGCATTTTATTAGCAACTTCCGTTAGTGCCGAAAATATTACTGGCTTTGATAAAGCGTCGACCCAGACGCAACGGCAGCTTGAAGCCCAGTTTGATCAAAGCATCAACCCAGCTGAACAGGATGTCTGGCTCAGAAAGTTCTCTCAAAAACCACATCACGTTGGCTCTGCAGCGGGTAAGGTAATTGCAGAGGAGGTCGCAGACCTTATGAAAGGATGGGGTTACGATACTGAGATCGAGAAATACGAAATTCTGTTACCCACTCCGAAAGAACGATTGCTTCAACTCGTCTCGCCGAACCAATATACAGCCTCTCTAAGCGAGGATTCTCTTGCTGAGGATGCCAGCACGGCTGAACAAACAGAGCTGCTGCCACCCTACAATGCATTTTCAACAGACGGTGATGTTGAAGGTGAGCTGGTGTTTATCAATTACGGTCGACCAGAAGATCACGCACTTCTGGAGAGATACGGTGTAAGCCTCAAGGGTAAAATTGCGATTGCAAAATATGGAAAATCCTGGCGTGGCATCAAACCCAAACTGGCGGCCGAGAAAGGCGCGATTGGCACCATCATTTACTCTGATCCAGCTGACGACGGATACGTCGTAGGAGACACCTATCCTGACGGGCCCTACAAACACGAGACAGGTGTACAACGAGGCTCGGTCATGGATATGCCGACATATCCGGGCGATGTTTTAACACCCGGCGTTGGCGCGACCAAAAACGCAAAGAGACTAAAGCGAAAAAACGCGTCGACTATCACCAAGATACCTGTGTTGCCGATCTCATACAAAGATGCTCAACCACTGTTGGCAGCGATGGGTGGTGCAACCGTACCAAGAGAATGGGCCGGCGGGCTTCCGATTACCTACCACCTCGGGCCGGGTCCGGCAAAGGTGCGCCTAAAACTTGCGTTTAACTGGGATATGGTGACCGCTTATAATGTCATCGCTCGATGGGAGGGAAGCACTTATCCGAATGAATGGGTTATTCGTGGCAATCATCATGATGGATGGAATCACGGCGCAGCAGATCCTTTGAGTGGCATGGTCGCGCTACTGGCAGAAGCGAAAGCAATCGCTCAACTAGCCAAAATGGGCAGCCCTCCGGCACGCACAATTATCTACGGCGTGTGGGATGCAGAAGAACCCGGGTTGATCGGCTCAACCGAATGGGCCGAAGACAATGCAAAGGATCTTAAAAAACACGCAGTCGCTTACCTCAATACGGATGGCAACAGTCGAGGCTTTCTGAGTATGGGTGGCAGTCATACTCTGGAGAAATTTTTCAATCAGGTTGCCGCGGATGTCGATGATCCACAGACAAACGTCTCTCTCAAAAAACGGCTTAAGGCACGACTGGCGATTAACGGCAATAAAAGGCAACAAGCTGAAACCCGCGAACGCAATGACGTCAGACTCTACCCTCTCGGTTCAGGATCTGACTACACACCGTTCTTACAACATCTAGGTATCGCATCAGCAAACCTAGCATTTTCAGGTGAAGGCAACGGCGGCAGTTACCACACCCTTTACGATACCTACGAGCATTACACTAGGTGGCGAGATCCCAACCTCGCGTACGGCGAAGCATTGGCGCGGGTTGCTGGACGGGCAACATTACGTCTTGCCAATGCACCACAACTACCTTTCGAATTTGTTGCATTCGCTGACAATGTCGCACTTTATATTCAGGAACTTGAAGATCTTATTGAGAAGATGAGAAAAGAGACCCAGATTCAAAACGCCCAATTAGACGAGGGTATCTTTGAGCTCGCACTAGACCCAACCAAAAGTCTAAAAGCACCAATCCGCCAGGCTGAGGTGCCACATCTCAATTTCGCTCCGCTCAAGAATTCTCTGGCGGGGTTACAAGTCACCGCGGAAAAGTACAATCAGACCATCGGGAACAATACACTTTCAGCTAAAGATCAAATGTCAGTCAATCAAATGCTTTACCTGACCGAGCGGAAGTTAACGCGCCCACAAGGACTCACCGGTAGAAGCTGGTACAAACATCATATTTATGCGCCGGGTTTTTATACGGGTTATGGCGTCAAAACCATACCCGGCGTGCGCGAGGCAATCGAGATACGCAAATTCGATGAGGCCGGTAAACAGGTAACGATCGCCGCAGAGGTACTGGATTCACTAACCCAGCAGATACAAGCTATTCTCAAACTCACAGCGACGTAACCTTCTCATGCGACATAAACCACGGGTAAACAACTGGATGTCTGATTGAGCAACTCACAAGACAGATCAGACGCTTTATCCGAACCCGAATCTGTGGCTGAAACGGTATCAAACACACCACGACCGATTGACGACTCAATGTTCGCCTCTCTGAAGGAACGAGATTATATGTTCCTTTGGATTGGCATGCTTGGTTCTGCATTCTCCATGAATATGCAACTCGTCGCGCAGGGTTGGCTCGTTTACGAGATGACCTCATCAGCTGTAAGTCTCACCTATGTCACCCTGGCATTTATGTTGCCGCAGGTCATCTTCTCTCCTATCGGCGGCGTACTAGCGGACCGGATCAAAAAGAAAGGTATTATCGGCTGGGGACCTTTCGCCAATGGCCTCGCCACTCTGGTGATGGCGTATTATGTCTTGAGCGGAGAGGTGACTTTTGCCCACTTCATCTGGATTGGGTTGTTTAATGGCACGGTGATGGCACTGTCGATACCCGCTAGAACGGCGTTTATTCCTGAGATCGTTGGCGAGTCACTCATGTTCAATGCGATGGCATTCAATACCGCCTCGTGGAATCTCGCTCGTATTCTTGGTCCAGCGTTGGCTGGTTTTATGATTGCGATTTTTGCCGATGGTGATACATCATCATCCTTTGGTGTTGGGCTGGTATATATCGTTTTAGCCGTTCTCTATTTGGTTTCCGCCTTTACTGTGCTGCCTATTAAACATAAGGGAACACCGACCTCGAACAGCGACAAATCACCCCTTAACGATTTAATTGAAGGCATTCAATATGTCATCAAATCAAAGATCGTCGGCGGGTTAATTCTCCTATCGATATTTCCTTTCCTGTTTGGCATATCGATTAACACCTTTTTACCCGCATTCAATCGTGACGTGTTACAGGGTGGACCAGACGACCTTGGCCTCTTAATGACCTATATGGGCGTGGGCGCAATTGGTGGCTCACTGATGTTGGCGAAACTCGGGAGCCTGAAAAACAAGGGCTATTGGGTATTGATAACGAGTGTCATGTGGGGTTTGGGTGTTGCTGCATTTGCGATCACAACCAACTTCAACCTAGCAGCACTGGTCATTGGTTTCATTGGTCTGGTATCCGCTATTAACATGTCAATGAATCGAAGTCTGGTTCAACTGCAAGTAAGTCAGAGCATGCGAGGCCGAGTGATGAGCATCGACATGATGTCGCATGGACTCATGCCGCTGGGTGTATTACCCATCAGCTATCTGGTCGACAATGTCAGTATTCAGGTGGGTCTTGTCACCAGTGGTATTATTCTCGTCGTCTTGACTATCGTCACGGGGTATCTGATGCCCCAAATAAGAGCGATCGACAAAGGGTACTTGGCTGATTCAACCTGAAATCACAAATATTCACTTTTCAGCATCAAAGACAAACGAGCCAATAGGACCAGGAAAAACTACAGGACTTTCGATACCCTGGTCATTTACGCTCGCGACACCGAAGATATAGTTGTCTATCACGACGTTCTCAAGCGTGAACTTGTTAACGTGGCCAACCTCTCGACTCCAGGTCCACTGAGGCTCCGTTGTTAGCCGCCAATACAATTTGTAACCCGCAGCCCGATCATCTAGTTTCCACTTGAGCGTCGTATGAGGCTTAACGATACCTTCAATAACAACGTCCTCGGGGGGCGCTGGCGCCCAAGCCATTGCAGCGAGCGTCACAGCATTGAGTGCGGTCATTTTGGCCGCATAATCGAAATTAACACCATCGATAGTATCTCCGAAGCTTCGGTCGCCTTGTTGACGGATATCCTGATGCTGTCGGTCGTAGTGCTCATTGGTCTCCATAATTCTTACTGCAGGATAGCCAACTTCGTTGAAAGGCCGGTGATGGCCTCCGCGTCCGAATCTATCCAGACGATAGATCATCATGACGTCCAGATTGCGAATATACTTGTCTGCGATCACGTCAACATAGCGTGCAATATTTCTGGAGGGGGAATCTACCTCACCACCAGTAAAACGCCTGATCCTCGCCTGTTTTTCGGTTTCTATAGGTCGGGTAGCCTCAGAGAAAACCCTTGCCGTTGCGTTATTGGTAATACCATTGATACCTGAGATATTCCCGATCATATCGTTGTTTAGCACCGCCTCTATCTGCCAGCCATCTTTAATCGCTTGCTCCGCCATTATTTTGCCGCCAAATAGACCCTGCTCTTCTCCGCTCAAACCAACAAAAACGATACTTGCAGGAAATCGATATCCACTGAGTACTCGAGCTGCCTCGATGACCCCAGCCATACCAGAAGCATTGTCGTTTGCACCGGGAGAATCGCTTGTCCCATCAAGTGGGTCTGTCACCCTAGAATCAATGTCTCCCGACATAATCACATACCGATCAGGTTCGGTGTGTCCTCGCAATACGGCAATGACATTAACCACTTCAGTTGGATTGGGTATACGTTTTACGCCGCCGACAATATCGCTTTGAAAATAAACCTCCAAACACTCACCGCAATCACGGGAAATTTTTTCAAACTCAGACTTTATCCATCTTCTTGCGGCACCGATACCTCGAGTCTTGGACCGAGTTTCAGATAATGTGTGACGGGTACCAAAATCAACCAGCTGCTGTATGTCTTGCTGAATACGATCCGCTGAAGTGGCCTCGGCAATCAGGTAGAGCTCTCTTTGTTGCTCGCTTGCATTTAGGCTGTGACTCAGCAGAAGGAAAATCAAACCGACGACAATTTTTTTTATGCCGTAACAAATATCTGTCACGGCGGCCTTCTTTACAACAATAACTGACATGGTATACCTGCTGCTATTTTGACTGACTCTGTTGACCCATCTGGTTTCCGTCCAGATATCGACAAGTCTGATGCGTGAACACAAACCTTGACGAAGCTAGGTGCTATAACCCACAGCACGTGATGTGAAGCGGGTCAACGTGCTGACCCTCGCACCATAACTGACCTGTTATTTTAGTTCGCGTGCTACAACGGCAAACCACCTACGCCCTGATTTATTGATCCATCAGAGTTATACGCTTTCATCAAAAGCTCGGCGATGCGCATTTGATGCACTTCATCTGCACCATCCGCCAACCTCGCCCAACGAGCCTGCTGCATCATGCCAGCAAGAGGCGTATCGGTCGAATAACCCAGCGCACCATGCACTTGCATGGCCCTGTCGACAACCCGCCACAAAGTATTAGCCACGTGGTGTTTGGCCATTGAAACCTCTTGTTTGAATTCCATACCGTTCTCAATTTTATAGGCGGCATGCAACACCATTAACTTTGAGGAATACAACTCCATCGCGCTGTCAGACATCATCCATTGGATGCTCTGCTTTTCAGATAGCAGAGAGCCGTGAGCGAATCTTTTTTGAGCCCTATCAATCAGCATCTCAAGCGCCATTTCTATCTGCCCCAGCCATCGCATACAGTGCGCCAAACGCGCTGGACCAAGACGAACCTGTCCAAGTTTATGCCCCCCACCACGCTCGCCGAGTAAGTTTTCCTTCGGCACCCGAACATCGTTATATCTAACTTCCGGATGATTGTGTTTACCGCCCATGGTCTCAACATCGCGCACTATCTCAAACCCAGGGGAATCAAGCGGCACAATGAACGCTGAATTTCGTGCTTGTGCCACACTCGCGTCAGGATCCGTTTTCGCAATCACGATAGCAAAATCAGCACCCTTGGCACCGGAGGTGAACCACTTGTGACCATTAATCACCCAATCATCGCCGTCCTGGACCGCTGTTGTCTGGATCAACGTTGGATCAGACCCCGCTACCTCAGGTTCAGTCATAGAAAAACAGGATCTCGCGGTCCCCTCTAACAGTGGCTTGAGAAAAGTTTCACGCTGATAGTCCGTCGCAAAATGATAAAGCGTATGCATATTGCCTTCATCGGGTGCCTGACAATTAATGATGTACGGTCCCATCGGGACCTTAGCAGCCTCGGCGGAAACTGCTGCGACGGCAGTGATACCTAATCCCATACCCCCAACATCTTGTGGCATATGAGGTAACCAGAAGCCTTCGCTTTTTGCCCGGCTTCGAAGTTCCTTCACCAACACTGACCAATCGTCCCCTGATGCGTCACCTCGATTACGCAATATTTCAAACTCTTTCTTAACCGTATTTTGCAGGAACTCACGCATCATCAAACGCGCATCTTCTACCTCCTGACTGAACTGGAAATCAATAGCCATGGTGCTCTCCTGTGGAAATTGTCGTTAACGGTTTATCCTACATAGGTCTGTCTACCAAGGTAAAGCGCTGGATTCTCATATAGAATGCGCAAGCATTGAAAATTCAGGCAATAGCGACCAGGTGACACAGCGACTCGAAATCCTCAAACAAACAATTGACGACAATCTTAGCGCCACCATCCGCCATGCTGAACTGGTTCAAACCGCTTTACCGTTGTGTCCCGAGGTATCACTATTTTTACTTTCTGACGATTACCCCAGGGGTAGAATGCCGGATGATGAAATGCTGCGTATTCTCGATGCGCCGGCCTATTGGGCATTCTGCTGGGCCAGCGGCCAGGTGATGGCACGTTATCTCACCCAGAACCCTGAAATCGTGAAAGGAAAATCTGTACTCGATTTTGGTTCTGGCTCCGGTGTGGTTGCTATCGCAGCCTGTTTCGCCGGCGCTGACCATGTCATCGCCTGCGACAACGATCCAATGTCACAAAGCGCCATAAAAGCAAATGCCTGCTTGAATAATGTTGAAATTCAGCAACTCGATGACATTAACAAGTTGGATAACAGCGTCGATGTGGTCGTTGCTGCTGATGTGCTATACGATCGGGACAACTTTCCGCTACTCACGTTATTACCAGATCTGGGTGACGAAATTCTTATTGCTGATTCACGGATAAAACAATTTGAACTGCAGGGCTACGAGATTCTAGACAGGGTGACTACTACAACAATTCCGGATCTCGATGAGTTAAAGGAATATAGTGACGTCAAAGTCTACCGGGCGATTAAAGCGCGCATAGTATGAAAAATGCGCTTGTCCCGACTTGAGAACTGGACATGAAGCGGTTCATTGTTATCAGGGGCAACATAAGATTCCGCGACCTCGCAGGTTCGACGTCATTGAGTCTTACCATTGCAACTATTTGGGTAAATATCTGCTGAGCTATTCGATTTCAGCAAGTCGCTCATTATCCTTATATTTATCAGATAGTTAGAAACAAAAATCGCGGGTTAAAAATAATTGACGTGTTTAATACAAATCACAATGTTTGAAATATCATACGGTTTTACCCAAAGGCCCCAGAATAGGAGCTCGCGGCCTGAGGGCTGGGCTCGAGCGACTTGTTTTACTTCGCTGCCATCCCCATATTGAAGTGTGAAGCGGCGCGGCGATGATTCACCGCTCGATATAGCTTTACCTGACTCGCGTTGCTATTCTTGATGAAAGAGCTGGTGTTGCCAATTTATGCACACCTTTACTACACCGATGTATGCTTAAAGGATCCTC
>Ga0206677_10004233_pt1 | contig 11803 bp, 6 predicted proteins | sample M130m12015metaG_FD_155475 | JGI IMG/M metagenome (GOLD analysis project Ga0206677, IMG submission 155475) | Ammonia-oxidizing marine archaeal communities from Monterey Bay, California, United States - M1 30m 12015 | ecosystem: Environmental > Aquatic > Marine > Intertidal zone | place: USA... | reverse complement strand
CAGAGAAGCCAGTGCTCTTCGCCCTTGTGTAACTCATAAGCATCAACACGGGCATTCATGGGACTCCATGACCACTCAACCTGAGCTAAAGGGATTGAATCCTCAGTTGGCTGATTAGGTATTCCAGCCAAAACATTCTCAACTTGCCCCCCCAAGAGGGTAACGCCACAGCCAGCAGGCCATTTCGGAAACGGTTTAACCTCATAGAGTTTTTGTTGAGGAAAATCAGCAGGACTCATGGGTATATTAAGGTGACTCATTTGCGGCCTCCTTTAATAGTGTTGCCGATAACTAAATAGCTATTTGGCAAGCCCATTCGCTCCCTAAACTCTTGAGCTTCTTGAAATGTAAGACGCTGTACCTTAATGCACGGTTTATTTGCGGTCGAAGATTTACTTTTAATGTCGCCCTTGAGCGACTCATGAATAACAGACATAACATTATCCTCTTTAGTGCTTTGCAAAATGCGGGCGCACAAGCTGGTTATCAAATGCCCGGTTTATTAGGTAAACCACTCCATTAAAACGAAAAAACCCGATCCAGCAGCGCTAAATCGGGGTCCATGGTCGATACATCTCGACGGTCCGGTTTAGCTGGAATTTATAGAGCACCCCGCAATCTGGATCAAATCGGTGCTTAATTTCTATAATAGCAAAGAAAGTTCTTAAAGTTAAAGACTATCGGCGCGAATAACTCATAATTTAGCAACTCAACTCAACGAAGAGCACTGAGCAATGAGGAGCCAAACGAGCCTATAGCGTCACCGCAAATTACAATAACACCCGCTTGCCGTGCAAGCTCCTGCTGGGCTCTAGTAATGGACAGTGCATTGGTAACCAAAACCATCCCGTTTGACCTCTCGAAGCGCGGCTTAGCCGCTATGACCTGCTCTACCCCGTTATTTAATACTTTAGGACTGCGAACCTGCTTAACTTGGCAAAGTAAGGTAGAGCCATTAATTTCAGCTATAAGGTCACAGCCGCCATCATGCGAGTGAGGGGTTTTGTATATTTTGAAACCACTATCATTGAGAGCCGTAGCAACGTAATCCTCAAAAAACTCCCCCGTTTCTATTACATAGCTCTCTTCCAAAGAGATCGGCCTGAAGGTCCTCTCGGTTGAGCCGGAGTTGAAAATATCGCCAAAATCATCAGTCTTGAGCTCTGTCGGAACAAACAAAGAACGCGCCAAAAGTCTCTTCCTTGACAGAATACCGTCAAGAACTAGATCATAAGATTTCTCTTCAAGTTCAGGGTGCCTCGCCACTGGTGTGTAGACGGTTACATCTTTTTCCTGGCCAATCCGATAAGCCCTGTCATTACATTGGTCCTCTACTGCTGGATTCCACCATCGCTCGAGATGAAGGACGTGATTTGCGGCTGTGAGGGTTAGGCCTACCCCTCCCGCCTTGGGTGAGATTATCATGGCGTCAAACCCGACGCCTCCTGCTTGAAATTCGTCTACGGCCGTTTGCCTAGCCTGCCCACTGATAGCCCCGTTAACAATGAGAGGTGTCCTCTTCATGCCGAACCGCTCCTTCATTATAATGGCGAGCTGTGGCTGCACCGCCCTACTCTCTACAAAAACAAGGACCTTCTCTGCGCGACTATGTATCTCGTCTAGAATCTTAAACGCTACGCTGAGCCTCGCAGATTCTGAGATTGCCTCTCTTGAATTGGAGACCCAGCTGTCAGGGTTACTCGGCGAGCGAGAAATATTTCTAAAACTATGGAGGGCCTCAAGCATTGAAATTTGCTTACTCTGAACCTGATTAGAGCAACGGCTATAGCTTGATGCTTGATGAGAAGGCATTATCTGGCTGGTTTGGTCCGAGGGGACGATTATCTTCCTAGGCATTGGCTTACCATTAGGCCCCGCATCTTTAAAGACCTCATCCTTCATACGCCTCAAGATAAGCGGTACGTTCCCATCGGCGGTCTCCACAAGTTGAGACTGTAGCCTCTCGAGTGCTAGTTTCGAGTCTTGCTGCTCCGGATCTCCTGAGAATAGCTTTAAGAAATCACGCAGAGAAAAATTAAGTAGCCCAGGTGCCAGGACGTCTAGAATAGTCCACAGATCTGCCAAAGAGTTCTCTACAGGGGTCCCAGAAAGTCCAATACAGAATTTTCCATTCACGGTCGCCGCGCTCTTTGATATGAGGCTGGTCGGATTTTTAACCTTTTGGATTTCATCAAAAACAATACAACCAAAGCTTACCTGCGCAAAGGAAATTTGATAATCGCGGAGGCTCTCATAGGTTGTCAAAATAACGTCCGCCTGGGCCAGTTTTGCGGAATCAAGGACAGGAACGCCTTTATCTATGTCCCTTCCTGTTACACCTAAGGCCTTTAGGCCCCTGAGACCACTTCCATGAGCCTCTAAAATATTCCCTAGCCCTTTATTGCCAAGATGGATATCAACCTCCTTAAGCCAGTTTTTCAATAGCCCTGAAGGTGCAATGATAAGTGACGGCTTTCTGGATGATTGAGGAACCTGGTCTCTGTAAAGCGCAAGCAGGACTAGTGCCTGCAGAGTCTTCCCAAGCCCCATATCATCTGCAATTAAGACACCCGGCATTCCTTGGTTAAAAGCATTAATGAGCCACTTAACCCCCACTTCTTGATGTTTTAGCAGTCGTGTCTTTGGTGCTAATGATCTTGGCATCCCATAGGAAAGAGGCTGCACTGGAGGCGCCTTCTTTTTCTCAAAGTTAATCGACTGAAAGTTATCTAAGGTTTGAACTACATAAGGGCCCTGCTTAACACTCGGCTCGTCTTCGGGGCCTTTAGGCTCGGGAGGCTTAGGATCTGGTTTAATAGGGAGGTATGAAGTCATTTCATCATGTAAACCTTTCGTCACAGGAATACTTACTCCATTAAAAGAGACCTGGCTCTGGCCAGCAAGTAAAGCTGAACCAATGGTATCGATAGCGTCCTTCAGCAACTCCTTTGGAATCATCACTGAATGCGAAGATCCAACCTGGCCAAAAATTAGTACGTCCGTACCCCACTCGTTAGACTCTGTTACCAAAAAAGGTAAGTCTGGTGCCCGCCACTCATTAATGGCAGTCACCCTCTCTGAAAACTGGGATGTTTCTATAAATGCTATACCAACCAGATCGTCAACGCCCTCTTGGCCATCAATAAACTCAGAAAGTACAGCGGTTGGTGCCTTAATAAAGGCACGACGGGTATCCTTGTCCGCTCGACAAACTTTCCTAAAGCCTTCCATTGCAACCCTTATAGATGGGTCGATGTAGAGGTACTCCCCATTATCGAGCAAATATGTGCGTTTCGCCGAACCACTCTCTTTAAACTCAACTGAAAACGAGCTGCATTGTGCTGGAGACAAGATTTGCTGTGCTTCATCACACAACTCGTCACTATCCTCGACCGAATCCAACAAGTGCTTTGAAAACAAGACAGGATTTAATTCAGGGTCACCCAGATCTCCGGTGACCGAGGCAGAGAAGGCAGCAACATGCCTCAGCTTAACGTTAGCAAGCAGATTGTCGGAGGCTACGCCCTCGTTCTCAAGACCTAATAATGCGCTGGCCTTGCCTATGGCCTCGAGCTTGCCATCGCTCGTCTCTGGGAAGTCTCTCACAATTCCACACAGTTCAAATAGTGGTGATGGGATTCTATATTGACTGTGCCCAACCATGAGAATACTGCCGATCCTGTTGTCCACGTAGATCGGGCGGCCCATATCTAAAAACTCTGACTGCAGCTGAATAGAATTATCGAGAACACGCCCCTCAGACCATACCCTTAACTGATAAGGAACCGATAATGGAAGATTTAGTGCCTGCGCCTGTTGTTCATTCAAACCTGCCACTTGACTATGTGGCAATAGAACGGAGGTCGCAGACATATCCTCAAGATCCTGGATTGTCTCGGTAAGGGCAGCAAGGCCAATAAGAACCGATGTATCTTCACCAGACTCCCATTCCTCGATAGGTAGGAGCTTTTTGGTAGATTTGAGGAATGACTTTTCCCCACTAACCAACGAGATAATCAGCCCGTCGCTGGAGACACTCCACTGGAAGCTATTCACACGAACCTCCTTAAGCCGCTATAAGCAGCTACTCTCTGTATGATTCTAGCCCTCCATCTTCCACTTTTATCGTGCACGATACGATCTCTCTCTTCATCGGCTATTGTCGCTCTGAGATCGCCACCATCGTACCTCTTCAGTGACATGGAAGGCGCATTTGGATCAGTATCACGCCAAATACGACACGCCCCAGAATGGCTCCACTCAACTACCTTTGCATTACCTATTTGCATTAATAAGACACATTGATCATTTTTTGCAGACGATAGCTTTGCCCAGATTAGCTTTGCAAATTCTGAGTCACCGCTCTGCTGGTAACGAATAGCCTCTGAATTACCTTTTGTACCTAAAATAACCCAAGCATCGGCAACCAGGCCCTTGTTGAAATAGTCAAGCCAGAACTCACGACGCTGAGGAAACTGGTGATCATGCTCGCCACCCTCCACGACTTCCTCAATTAGCTTAAAGAATAGGGTAATAGCTTGGAAGATATGCCACTGTTTAACGACATTTATACAGTGATCTCGTGTCTTATCCCCGCCAAGGTAGTCAGAAATTTTGGGCCAATTGGGGGCGTAAACCCTTGGATCATGGTAGTTGTTATCAATTAAATCCTTGGCTTTAAGATAACCTGCTGACTCTCTGCTTGATTCCCGACAACCATAAATCAAACTCACCAGAGCAAATTCTCTTACACTTTCATGAATGGAACCATGCGGGCACAAAATCTCAATAAGAACCCTGAGTTGAGAGTCTGTAAGGGGCTTTTCCATACAATACTTCGCAAAACCCGATAGCAACGCATTAGAAAATGCCCCACCCGATACGCCCTCCATACTGAAATTTATTTCATAGAGGGCCTCCCTAGATATTTTTCCGTCTAAAACTCGTTCCGCTATTTCATGGAAGTTTGGCTTAGAGCTGAGAACATTAAAGATGCTATCTATTCTTATTTGACGATCACCTAAGCTAGACTTATTTGCACTTAAGCCCTTACGAACAAGCTGACCAATTTTGGATGATGTGTCATAGTAATAAAGCCATGACCTAAATATTTTAGGCCAGAACGAGTGCTTACTGGAGAATTCGCGCAGCACGACTTCGCCAAACTCTGGATTGAGCTCTTTGAATCTAGGATCTAATACAAACCAAGGTAGACTTTTTCTTTCGCTAGGCGTGAGACCCGCTCCATGCGCCTTGATAACTAAGCGTGAAATAGAGGCCGAATTAATGTCCCTCTCTCCAATCTCTCGCTCTTTGGCCAATAACTCTCGAGACTTTTCCAAACAATAATTAGACGAGGGTAACTTCACCCTATTGAATGATACTGCCGCCCGCCCAGAAATACTCATAGCCCCTCCTCGTTAAGGGGTACACCCGCCTCTTCTAAAATACGCATGTACGCGCCGACATCTCTAGGCTCATGCATCAATATCCTGAGATCAATTCTACGATTAGATGCCCTACCAGCGCTACGCTCATTAGACCCTATTGGTCTAGTAGCACCGTATGCGGAGACAGCAAGAACAGGTTTATTGCCGCTTGATATAGGCGCATAAAACTCCATTAACCTAGGAACGTAGTCGATAATTTTTTCAAACGTGTTGGTCGCCCGGCGAGCAGACAACTTGAGGTTAGAGGTAAGTAATGGGGCACCCAATAGTGACCTCGTAATAGGGACATTATCGGTGTGGCCCTCAAGAAAAATCGCTTCAATAAACGCAGCGCGTCGGTTGTTGTATTTAGAGCGTAAGCATTTTTCGTGCTCTCTGAAGGGGATTCCTCCAACCTTCATTACTGAACAGGGAAGCACTAAAGACAATCCTTCAGCGAGTGCCTTAGCAGCGTCAGCGGGGGCTGATGGGTTTTCAATATCGTACATGCCGGAGCCGAAAAGAACGCCCTCAGGGAGTCGCAAGATACCGTTCTGAATATCTAACTCAACTGACTCTATACCCTGAGATACAAAGTAGCTTTCAAGCCAACGAAGGATATTCGTTCTCTGCGCTGTGACTCCCTCTAAATAGCGGTCTAGCTTTTGTCGGGCAACCCTCTCTTCACCACCCAGACCTAACTCCTTAACTAATTCTTCATTTTCAATTTGAATAGACTCGATTTTTTCTGCGTCAAGTTTCGCCTGAAGGGCAAAGAACATAATGATCAAAATAAAAATAAACAAAAGGCCAACCATTATGTCGGTCATAGAGATAAAGATACTTTCCTCTTCCTCGTGAGGTTGGTGTCTATTATTCCTTGCCATTTAGTCGCCCCTAACCGTTGTTGGAGTCTGGATTACGCGCCGCCTGAGCGGCTAACGTATCCTCGAGGGACTCAATTGCACCCTGCAAAACGCCTACCGAACCCGCAAAGTTCTTATCTATTTCCGTGACATACGTGGAAACAGACTGGAGAACCTTTTCAGTTGACGACTCGATACTACCCAACAGCTTCCCAAGGTGCTCATCACTACCGGAGAGTTCCTCGATCTGCTTGCCCACCTCTTGCTTCAAAACATCAACAGATTGGCTTATCAGATTAGTTGCGGACGCTACATCAGTTGAAGAGGATGAGAGAGTCTGAGTGAGCTCCTGCATTAGCTCTCTAGTCTCAGATGCATAGGTTGATAAAGGCTCTATTACAGCCTGTAGACCTCCGCCTGCGGCCCTAAACTGGACGCTGGCATCGCGAATACTTTCTGTGGATTCAGTTAACTTATCATTAATTTGATTCAAATTTTGGGGCATCACCGTTAGAGAATTTTCCAGCTCAGATAACTGCCTAGTGATTGTAGAGAAGGCAGTAACCAGATCAGAGGTTGACTCCTTAAAGCCATTTGAGAGTTCTTGACCGGCCCTTGCAATCGATTCGCCAGCAGCTTCGGCCGCAGCCGAGACCGATGCGCTCAAGGCCTCACCGCCTCGAGTAGCTATTTCCTCTCCTGACCGGGATAGAGTTTCAATAGTTCCGGCCAAGTCAGCAACAAGTCCTGTCACAGTAGACGCAGACTCTTGGATACCCTCATTCATACCGGCCATGGTCTTGCCTACCCCGTCGGCTACCGAGTGAGTACTATCCTCCAGAGAAGACTTGAGTCCGTCCAGCATCTTTGTAAAATCCGAGTCAAAGCTAGCTAGCGCGCCTGATAAAATATCTGTAAGTCCTCCTAGTTTGTCACTGACTGCGTCAAGGGTACTTGCAACTCGCTCCATACTCTCCCCTGTAGCGCCTTGAATACCCTTGGTAACCTCTTCAGTGATCTTTGTAAGATTCTGGATATTGCTTTCATTAATATCAGCTCCCATATCAGCCATTTTTTCTACTAAAGGGCTTAAGGTCTTCTCCAACGACATCTGTACCTGCTCACCCACTTTCATAGCAAGGTCGGTATTAAAGGTTTGCAATTGAGACAGCTGATTACATAGAATTTTATTTGACTCGACGCTTAGGCTTTCCAGAGTGAGGTGCCTAACCCCCTCTTCAATGGAGCCATTTAAATACTTTAACTCTGACTCTAATTTTGAAGTAGATGACTTAATTTCAATCGTTAAGACAATAGAGGTGAATAATGCGAATAGAGAGGCGTAGAACTTGGCTGACGCGGCATTAAGCAAACCGCTTATACTCGCCTGAATGGCTTGCGTATCTCCTGCAGCTTGCTCGATACCATCTACAGCACTAGATAGTGCCGAAATCAGACCCAAAAACGTTAGAGAAAGTCCTATGCCAATAAAGATACTAGGTAGTGCCTTGGTAAAATCAGCACCCATGTTCAGGTCATGGAGGTTGAAAAACTCTTGCGGTCTCTCAGTATTTGAGCACGGTTGTGAGATCCCATCATCACCCTTATTTGGCAAAATCAGCGTCTCACTGAACTCTTTCCAGGCAAATTTGATCTTGGGTAAAGCAAGTAAATCTTGATTAATTAGGTTGTAGTTGTCTGCAAATTCCGACTCTGAAGTACCCTGTTCTAGTACCTTTCTGGCCTTTTTGATGAGGCGCCAATCATTAAACGAAAAGTGAGCAATATAACAAAATATTAAGAGCCCTATAAATATGATTACAAGAGCTATCGCCGGTCCAATACCCTCTGCTCTAATCCATTCAAGTAGCGGCCCTAGGTAGCTCGCAAAAACCTTGCCCATCCATTCCATTTGGTTACTCTCCTCTCTCTTAACTATTCAGTTATGCAAGAATAGCTAATAAGCCAACCGAGATCTACAAGTTAAAATCCCTAAGTATTTGATTGATTCTCTTCCTGATGTTCAATACGCTCAGCAATCTCTATAAACTCATACGAATGATTCTTCTGAGCAAGGTTATGAACACTAAGCGCCTTAACCAACCGTGACTGTGTGTTGTAATGAGCTTTAATAAAGCCAATGGGTGTGAAGAAGTCTTTACCATCTCAACACAATATAGCCTGACTCAGCTCTAACTGATATTTGCCCACCCTCTGGGAAACGGCTTGATATTGAGAGTCAGACATGTGCGCAAGCCTTGTTAATGAACAAAGGGGCTCTAAAGCGTCATCGTTATTGCCCTCACAGCCCCAAGCCTTAAAGCGTAATTCACGTATCTTCATAGCTAAATAGTCTGTTCTCGAACCATTCTAGCATTCATAAGCTGGTTTGATGCAGTGCCTACAGCCAAATCCGTTATCAAAGTAAAGAACACCACACCGACGGCGACATTCGGGGCACAACCACCATTGTCGGGAACCATTTTTCAACTTGGTCCAGGCCGTTGGGATCAGCTGCTGGAAGCCTCAGAGCCTTTGAGATCTAGGCCATAGGGGGTAGTTGTGGCGTCTAACTCTAACACTAACACTAACTGATCATTTATCGACCATGACAGAGGATACCTACAACCATTTGGTGGGGACATATACTTTTTTATATCCGATGGTATTAATCTTGGATACTCATAATTACGGTGTCTGATACGGGGATGATTGTGGAAATTAGCCATATTTGACCTAAAAGCTTTGAGAGGGATTTATCATCGTTAAAAGTCAACTTAATGAGACAACGTCAGGTTGTCTCAAGTGAAAAAAGTGACTGTTTTCACATAGCTATTGTGTATTTATAAAAGCATCCATGCTTATATATTTTTTTTATAAAAAAAGATTTTGAAACGTGTCACTTTTGTGCCCTCTCCCCTTCGGGGCCGCCGTCGCTGCGCTCCCGCGTTGTCTTACCACTTCGTGGTTCGGTTGAACCCGCGTTCGCCAGTCCGCTGCCTGCGGCTCTGCATGCTTAAATCAGTCTTTAAATTTAGCCTGTTGCAACCCGAGTAAATACGGGCGTTACAGACATGTTTAACAAACGAAAGACGCCCTAAACAGACTCCTAGTTTCCAATACATAATCCTCTAAAACCAGAGGATGTGTGACAATCAAAAGTCATGTTCAAGAGTAAAAGGTTAGGATTCCTAGCATCAAAAAGCTCCTCCATGGGGTCAAAGACAATGCCACTTGAAAAACACCGCTAAAGTCCTAGCAAGTTTTTGTTATTGCATCCGCCCAAATCATCCCTCCTAACACCTCGCATTAAGCACCTTGTATTGTCCCTATTGGACGTAGCTATTCGCTTAATGACCGCAAACCTGCCCATTGTGGTATTGGCTTAAGGAGTTGGTAAATGCTGTGTTCCCTTAAGCAGAGAGATACTTTGTGACAAGCAGTTCGCTGTACAAGGTTTTCGGATAATGAAATCCATAATGCCATCATTGTTAAAATCAATCGGCACGCTACTCTTTAATGAATTTGGTATGTCTCCGGATATTAGTGTGGCAGAATTTTTCACAAAGGTTCCGTCACCTTTGTTAAAGTAAATGACATCATTTAAATTTGCGGTGTTATTCCAACCATGGTGATCATCAACTATTAAGTCTGGGTAACTGTCTGCATTTACATCTACCAAACGAGCCCAGTAAAGTCCGATGTTGGCGAGACCACCAGGCACTGCCGTCACTTTCTCTAGCGTACCTGCATTGTTTTTAAGTAATGTTAAATGGGTTAACGTCTCACCACCCTCAATATATAAATTATTTTCTATCTCTTCGTCAGTGATTTTGGTTGTTTCGGTAGCATAAAGAAGATCAATATCCCCATCGTTATCGAAGTCAGCGGCATGAGACCAGAAATTGGCTAGTCCCGCAACTAGGTACCCATCTATGTCTGCAACTATAAAGTTGCCAAGGTCACCATTCCAACTCTCACCGGGCATCGTCGAAAAGGCTGACGTAATAGGGTAGGACTCTTCTAACGTAAATCCACCCAAGCAATCCCCTATATAATAACCTTTTCCCACTGAATCGAGATCTGGACTATTTGAGATTGAGTCAACACAGTTGTCACCGTTGAAATCGGCAAGAGCCATATCGTTGGCATCAAAGACATCTCTTATATTTGTTTGATACTCTGAGCTTGTGTCTGACCAGGTTCCATCTGGCATTAAATCGTAAATATAGGAACGATTGGTGTAGTTTCCATCTATTACTTCTAGAACACCATCGTAATCAATATCAAAAATTTCGGCGTGATGTGTCCATGCAGGAACTCCCACCATAAAAGTGTTATAGGATCCATCAGGTTTACTAATATAGGTAACATTACTAGCTTCCATATTCGTCGTTGAACTCCCTATTGCACGCCGCCCATCCTCTTTGTTACTGGATAGCAATATATCCAAAACACCGTCTGAGTTAATATCAAAAAATCTTACTTTTCTTACCGTGACATCCAAAGATTCCGTGCCAAACAATTCTACCGTTTTATTAACAAATGACCCTGCTCCTGAGTTTTCCCAATAATTCATGACAGTGTAAGATTGTCCATCCCCAGTGTATTCCCAACGAAAGGAGGATGCCAAATATAAAATATCATCGAAACCATCACCATTCCTATCAAATATCTTCATTACTCCGGGGTAACCAGGGTTACCGCCCTCTGGCGTTGTTATACCATCGAACATAACGTCAAATGCGTTATCGACCAGCTCGAAGTAGTCGCTTTCAAACTCAAGGATGGTTGGTTGCTCAACATCAGGAGTGGGGGTGGGTTGTCGAGCATCACCGCCGCCACCGCCGCCACCGCCACAAGAAGAAGCCAGAAAAACTACGCACAAGTAAAGCGGCAAACGAATCATAGGGATACCTCGAAAACGACTAGATTTATATTATGCATTATTAAATAGGATTTTTATTTGAAATGCAAAACTTGCCAAATCTCGAACATTCTTAACTCATTCCTTTGACCGATAATTTATCAAAGTACTTCGCGTTTTTTGATACATGAGTGAATCATTTAGTAGTAAACGTCACGTCTTTTGATCGTGTAGGGAACTGATAGCTTTCTCATTGTGTGACACCATGTGTGACAAAGTGACTTCAATTGAAAGCTAAAGAGATAAAAACCCCCTGTAAAAACAGGGGGTTATTCTTAAGTGGTGGAGGCGGCGGGAATTATTCGGGCTTTGCCCTCTCCCCTTCGAGGCCGCCGTCGCTGCGCTCCAGCGTTGTCTCACCACTTCGTGGTTCGGCTGAACCCGCTGCGCGTGTTCATTCCAACATCGAACGGCCAATAAAAAACCCCAACCCTGTCGGGTTGAGGTTTTGTTATTGGTGGAGGCGGCGGGAATTGAACCCGCGTCCGCCAGTCCGCTGCCTACGGCTCTACATGCTTAGTTCAGTCTTTAATTTTAGGACGCTGCAACCCGACTGACAGGGCGCACAACGCACGATTTCG
>Ga0206677_10004231_pt1 | contig 11807 bp, 12 predicted proteins | sample M130m12015metaG_FD_155475 | JGI IMG/M metagenome (GOLD analysis project Ga0206677, IMG submission 155475) | Ammonia-oxidizing marine archaeal communities from Monterey Bay, California, United States - M1 30m 12015 | ecosystem: Environmental > Aquatic > Marine > Intertidal zone | place: USA... | reverse complement strand
TAATCCATAACTCTATCGACGGAAAAATCAGACATGTTTCCAACCAACAATTCTAAAAATAATCTTGGGTTTTCAATTGACATACCAAACTGACCAAAAGTACGAACTGGCACGATAACCTTGTATTTTGGATCCTCAAGAAGAATTGGCGCTGGTGTTCCCCATTTATTATCAAGAAACGATATCATATTTACATACCATACCTCAGCTTGAAAGGGAGAAGAGTCACCAAAAGGTAAATTGATAAGTTTATTAAGAAGTGGAATATTTCCTGACTTTAATGTTGTTGTACCTGACTTAAATTCATCTAAAATTTTTCCACCTTTAACAAAAAAAGCTTTTTGAGACGTATTGACAATTAATTGCGAACCTAGTTTTAAATCCTCAACAGGGTGTTTCCATACGAATTCTTCAGCATTAGATTCGTATTTAATAATATCCAGAATAGCCATCTTTATTTATTTTAATAACAAAATAGGTCACTTAAATATACATGTTTTATTGTCTTTTAAAAGGAAGTTTGCCCCGTATTTCAAATTTATTTAAACTATTTTCCTGTATTTAATTCGTTTTGGACCTGCGTCACCTAAACGTTTCTTGCGGTTTTCCTCATAATCTGAATACGTACCCTCAAACCAATACACTTCAGAATCTCCCTCAAAAGCTAAAATATGTGTACAAATACGATCCAAAAACCATCTGTCGTGAGATATCACAACGGCACATCCCGCAAAGTTTTGGATTCCTTCCTCCAGAGCTCTCAAAGTATTGACATCAATATCATTTGTAGGCTCATCCAGAAGTAAAACGTTGGCTTCAATCTTTAATGTCATAGCCAAATGCAGTCGGTTTCGTTCACCGCCGGACAATACGCCAACTTTTTTGTTTTGATCAGAACCATTAAAATTAAACTTTGACAAATAAGCCCGTGAATTAATTTTTTGATTCCCTACCTCAACATATTCCAAGCCATTGGAAACAACATCAAAAACAGATTTATCGGGATGAATGTCTTTATGCGTTTGGTCGACATAGCCCAACTTTACGGTATTCCCAACTTGGAACTGACCCGCATCAGGCATTAGCTCATCCATAATCATTTTGAAAATCGTGGTCTTTCCAGCTCCATTTGGACCAATTACACCTACAATCCCCGCTGGTGGTAATTTAAAATTAAGATTGTCATAAAGCAATTTTTCGCCAAATGATTTAGAAACACCTTCAGCATCTATCACATTGGTTCCCAGTCTTGGACCATTAGGTATCGGAATCTCTAGTACAGCTTCTTTTGCCTTAGAATCTTGCGATAACATTTTCTCATAATTCTGAATTCTGGCTTTATTCTTTGCCTGCCTTGCTTTAGGATTCATACGAACCCATTCGAGTTCTCGAGCCAGTACTTTCTGTCGTTTGGACTCTTGTTTTTCTTCTTCTTTAAGCCGCTTTCCTTTTTGTTCTAACCAAGAAGTGTAATTCCCTTTCCAAGGGATCCCCTCTCCTCTATCCAATTCTAAAATCCATCCAGCAACATTGTCAAGAAAATACCTATCGTGAGTTACCGCAATCACGGTACCTTTGTATTGTTGAAGGTGCTGCTCCAACCAATCTATTGATTCCGCATCTAAGTGGTTGGTTGGCTCATCTAATAATAATATATCAGGATTCTTTAATAACAGTCGACACAATGCGACTCTACGCTTTTCACCACCTGAAAGCGTACCGATTTTTTGATCATCGGGTGGGCAACGAAGTGCATCCATAGCACGATCAAGTTTATTGTCGAGCTCCCAAGCATCCAAGGCATCTATCTTGTCTGAAACTTCTCCTTGACGTGCAATAAGCTTTTCCATCTTATCTGGATCATTTAAAACAGCCTCATCCATGAAAGAGGCATTAATCTCCTCATACTCTTTGAGCACATCAACAGTTTCTTGACAACCCTCCATTACGATTTCCTTGACCGTTCTTTCCAGTTCAAGCTCTGGCTCTTGAGGTAAGTATCCAACGGAATAACCTGGTGAAAAAACAACATCACCCTGATAAGCCTGGTCTAGACCTGCAATAATTTTCATTACGGTAGATTTACCCGAACCATTGAGACCAATAATTCCAATCTTCGCACCATAAAAAAACGAGAGGTGAATATTTTTAATGATTTGTTTCCCTTGAGGTGTCGCTTTAGTGACACCAACCATAGAGAAAATTACTTTTTTATCATCTGACATATTACTTAAATATTTTATTTGTGTATAGCTTCCATTTTGCGAAACGAAAGAGTATTGCTGTTTTTAAAACGCCTATTCCATATGTAACTGAGCGACTAAAATTGATAGATGATGCTTCCTCAAAGTATTTTGTTGGACAAGTCACCTCTCCAATTTCAAAATCTTGAAAACAAATCTGAGCAATCATTTGGTTGTCGAAAACAAAATCATCTGAATTCTGATGAATGTTAATCTTATCGAATACTTCTTTCGAGAATGCCCTGTAACCCGTATGATACTCGGATAGTTTCTGTCCCATAAGTATGTTCTGAAATAAAGTAAGCACGCGATTTGCAATGTATTTATATAAAGGCATTCCACCCTTCAAAGCGCCCTTCCCAAGAATCCTAGACCCTAAAACAACAGGATAAACATCAAAAGCAATTACACCTGATATTGCATGAATCAGCTTTGGTGTATATTGGTAGTCTGGATGCAGCATTATTATAATATCTGCACCCAATTCAAGGGCTTTGGTGTAGCAAGATTTTTGATTACCGCCATAACCCTTGTTTGATTCATGACGAATAACATGAGCTATTCCGAGATCTTGAGCAATCTGAGAGGTATTGTCTTTACTTGCGTCATCTACTAGAATCACAACGTCAACAATTTCCATTGGAATCTCGCTATAGGTCTTGGCTACGGTTCCCGCTGCATTATATGCAGGAAGTACAACAGCTATTTTATTTCCATTTAACACGGCATAAAAATAATCAGGATATGTGAATTGGAGATGTATTTCAAGCACTGAATCAATCTTTCCGTAAATTTGTAGCATGAATGGTTTAGTTCCACTTGCTGAAAGAATGCGCCCAAAGGATTTGGCATCCTATATTGGACAAGAACATCTACTCTCAGAAAATGCACCTTTGACGCGATCTTTAGAGGCCGGCATTATTCCTTCCATGATTTTTTGGGGTCCACCTGGTGTCGGAAAGACAACACTCGCCTATCTTGTAGCAGAGAAACTAAAAAAAACAATTCATACGCTTTCTGCAATATCTTCAGGCGTTAAGGATGTTCGTGAGGTCATTGCTAAAGTCCAGAACGCAGGAATGTTTCAAGAATCAGGGACCATATTGTTTATTGATGAAATTCATCGGTTCTCAAAATCTCAGCAAGACTCTCTTCTGGGTGCTGTAGAAAAAGGTATTGTAACACTGATAGGTGCTACAACCGAAAACCCTTCTTTTGAAGTGATCTCAGCACTCCTGTCCAGATGTCATGTATACACCCTTAAAGATCACACTAAAAAAGATCTTATTGCTCTTCTCCAAAGGTCAATTACTCAGGACAGTATTTTATCACAAAGAAAAGTAAGCTTTAAGGAATATGACAGCCTACTCGCAATATCAGGAGGGGATGCGAGAAAAATATTAAATGTATTTGAAATCATCATCAGTGCATTTCCTGAAAATGAATCCATTGAAATAACGAACAAGTTGGTTCAGGAAAACGCGCAACAATCACTAGCGCGTTACGATAAGGATGGAGATCAGCATTACGATATAATTTCTGCTTTTATAAAAGCCATTAGAGGAAGTGATGCAAATGCAGCCGTGTACTGGTTAGCTCGAATGGTTGAAGGTGGAGAAGACCCGAAATTTATTGCAAGGCGTCTTATTATATCAGCTTCTGAAGATATTGGATTGGCAAATCCCAATGCGCTTCTTCTTGCAAATAATACTTTTCAGGCTGTTGAAAAAGTAGGTTGGCCCGAGTCAAGAATTATTCTAGCACAATGCGCTATATATTTGGCAGACAGTCCTAAAGGCAATGCTGCATACATGGCAATAAATAACGCACAACAAACCGTTAAAGAAACTGGTAACTTAAATGTACCTGTCGCTCTTCGAAACGCCTCTAGCGCACTCATGAAAGAGCTTGGATACGGTGAGAAATATAAATACAGCCATGATTTTGCTGGGAATTTTATTGCACAAGAATTCTTACCTGAAGAAATTAAAGGCTGTACTTTTTTTCAGGCTGGTTCAAGCTCCAAGGAACAAGCTATCGAAAAGAATCAAAATAAACTGTGGAGTAATAAATACAATAAATAATGGGGAAAATTCTATACTTCCTTTTCCTATTGCCATTATCGTGGTTACCACTGGGTATTTTGCACCTAATTTCTTACCTGCTCTATTTTTGGTTGTACTATATTATCGGGTATCGAAAAAAAATAGTTTTAAATAATCTATCTAAAAGCTTTCCTGAAATGGATTCTAAACTTAGGAAACAGATTTTTAAGGATTACTATTTACATTTTTCAGACATTATCGTTGAGGGAATAAAGAACCTTAGCATCTCAGAAAAGGAGCTTCATAAAAGATACAAAGTCATAAATCCTGAGCTTGTAAATGAATTTTATAAAAAAAATAAAAGTGTCATATTATGTTCAGGGCATATTAACAACTGGGAATGGTGGATTACCTATCAAAACAAGGCTATTGAGCATCAAGCTATCGGAATAGGCATGCCTTTATCTCAGGAATCTCTCGGCACTAAGATTAACGAAAGACGGGAAAGGCTCGGTATGATAGTAACAGATTCTATGAACTACAAAGCAGCCATAAACAAACTTGAAGAGCAGGCTTATGCTTTACTCATTTTAGGAGATCAATCTCCAGGAAGTGTAAAAAAAAGCTACTGGACACCTTTCTTGAAGCAGCAAACTGCATTTACATTCGGTACAGAAATGATTGCCAACAACTTTAATCTTCCTGTTATCTATTATTCTGTAAAAAAAGTAAAGCGTGGATTTTATGAACTCGAATTTAAACTTCTTACTGAAGAACCCCTATCTTTACCATACGGAGCAATAACAGAAAAATATGTATCCGCTTTAGAAAATGATATTTTAAATCAACCGAGCCAATGGATTTGGTCTCACAAAAGATGGAAAAAAGAAATACCCAATGATATCAACTCAATTAAAGATGAACATAAAAAACATTTTAATTCTCGTTTTCGTAGCCACTAGCTTGTCAACCTCTTCGTTGATAGCGCAGTACAAGCACTATGCAGACTCTAGAACACACTCTCGGGGCATTGCGGGGTTTAAAAATAGTTTATACCTCAGTTCAAACACTGGATTGATTTATGAGTATAATGTAAAAACACACAAATCTAGATGCCTAAATCTTTCATCTCCATTGCATGAGCTTAGGGATATTGATGTAAATGGCCAGAAAGTCATTGCAATGCAAAGTAATGACGAAAGCCAGCTTTCATATATTTTAAATGGTAAACCTATGAGAATGAGCATAGATGCAAATGAAGTTTTTTATGATGGAATGGCCATGTATGCAATGAAGGGAATGCTATTCGGAGATCCTGTAGACGGCAAATTCCCTATTTACTATACCAATTCTGGGGGTATCAAATGGGTACCGACAAAAACAACCTTAAACGCTCTTGAGGGAGAATTTGGTTTTTCTGCAAGTGGCACGAGTATAATTTATATTGATGGCTCATTTATAATTGTCACAGGTGGGATGAACTCTAGATTTATTAGTACAGTAGATATGGGTAAAACTTGGTATACCTCAAAGCTTCCTTTTCAATCAAAACCAAGTTCCGGAGCCTATTCTATTGCAATGAAAGACCTTCAAAACGGTGTCGTGGTTGGAGGCAACTATAAGAACCCTGAAGATTCAAACAAAAACTGTTTTCTTACTAAAGACGGTGGGAAAACATGGATTTCACCTGTAAAAGGACCTAATGGTTATCGATCTTGCGTCATTGTTCACAAAGGTGTTTATTACACCTGTGGAACAAACGGGATTGATTACTCTGTAGACCAAGGAATGAATTGGTCAGCTTTAACTACAGGAAAGTTCTATAGCTTAACTGTTTTAAAGAACAAACTTTACGCTTCTGCCTCTGAAGGAAGGATTGCGAAGTTTAAACTCGTAAAATAAGCAGAAGCTTTTCTATTTTTCTCTAGGCTATTTTAGACATTCGATTATTTTTGTAAAAATTTTATTTATGAGCGCTATAGAACGAATTCAATGCTTGATTATAGGTTCCGGACCCGCAGGATATACCGCGGCAATTTATGCTGCAAGAGCGGATATGAAACCAGTCCTTTATGAAGGACTTCAGCCAGGAGGACAGTTAACAACAACGAATGAAGTGGAGAATTTTCCAGGATACAGAGACGGTGTAACTGGACCTGAAATGATGATAGAACTCAAAGATCAAGCACAACGATTTGAAACTGATGTTAGACCTGGATTTATTGATAAGGTTGACTTTTCTGGTGAAGTACATAAATGCTGGTCTGACGATGGTAAAGAAATTCATGCAGACACAGTAATCATATCAACAGGTGCTTCTGCGAAGTACTTGGGATTAGAAAGTGAACAAAAATATTTACAGCTCGGAGGTGGTGTTTCCGCATGTGCGGTTTGTGACGGTTTTTTCTACAGAGGTCATGAAACGGTTATTGTTGGTGCAGGAGATTCAGCTTGCGAAGAGGCCCATTATTTATCAAAGCTATGTACTAAAGTAACTATGCTCGTTAGAAGAGACGAATTTAGAGCTTCAAAAATCATGGCCGAGCGTGTTCGTAAAACAGAAAATATTGAAATACTTTACAATACGGAAACCAAAGAAGTACTGGGAGATGGTCAATTAGTTACAGGTGTAAAAGCATTTAACAACAAGACCAATGAAGAAGTAGAAATACCATGTACAGGTTTCTTTGTTGCTATTGGACACAAACCTAACACAGATATATTTAAAGACTTTTTAAATTTAGATGAAACAGGCTACATCGAATACGAACAACCTGGAACAAGCTACACCAATGTTAAAGGTGTATTTGTTGCTGGAGATGCCGCTGATAAAACTTACCGACAGGCAGTTACTGCTGCGGGAACAGGCTGCATGGCTGCTCTTGATGCAGAACGCTATTTAGCAGCGAAGCACTAGCGTCTTATTTCATACAATCAAATAGTTCCTCTGCTAGCTCGTCGGGTATTTCTCCGTGAGTTTCATAATATTTAATATAGGCCTCGTCTGTCTTAAAGTGCTCTTTAACTTTTGAACCGTAACAATCACAATCATAGACATCATCAATACACTTCTCTGTAAAGTCTGCCATCGTTTTGTTCATTGATTCTTCTGGATTTCCACATGATGCAAAAAAGAACAGCATGATCAAGAAGAATGGTTTAAGAAGTGATTTCATATTTGCTTATTTAAAAAGGTAAATCAACTGATTCAACCTCAGATTCGTCAATATTTTCTCCACATGGACAAAGTTCATCCATATCTGCTAAAAACTTCTCACGTTTCCCCGTGCTTTCGTCAGCATTCATTTTATTATAATCTTCAAAGTTTGGAAAACGTTTGATTACCTCTCTTTTAAAACATAAAACATTAAAAGATCTATTCTCATTAATTAATTTTTCACAATCAGCCATCACCTTTTCTTTCCTTTCGATCGTCCAACCATCATTCATTTTGGAAGTTCTAGTAATCATTATTCCACTTACAAAAAATGCAACTAAAACCCACGTCAGACCTGCGATTTGCCCTAGTTTATTACCCTCACTTCTGGCTTTACCAATAAGTCGAACACCTAAAAACAAAAACATAAATCCAACAACAGCTATAAAAATGAGTCGGAACATCATTTTGTTTTCAATAGACCAAGACGCGCCTTTCAAAAGAAATAAAGCTGTCGCTAAAATACCGCCGGTCAAAGCAATTAAAAAGGTTAAACCTCCATATATAGCAAAACGCTCATTATTACCGTCTTTACTTGATTTTCGTAGTTTATACCCAAGATACATTCCTGCAATTGAGAGTAATAGAATGGCTAAAAGTTTCATAATATTCTAATATTTAAGATAAATATAACAATTCAATTAAGGAATTCACAGACTGAATCTTTATTTTAGCATGATAATTGCAATCCCTAAAGAAAACAATAATTGTTTTCAAAAATTAAAAATATAACCATATGAAATTTATTTTATCTAGCTTCTTGATCCTTTTTATGGCTCAAAGCACTTTTGCACAAAACAGAACAATCTCAGGTGTCACCTTCCCTCCAAAATTGGACATTAAAGGAACTTCTCTTTATTTTAATGGCTGTGGACTGAGAGAAAAGTACACACTAGATCTATATGTTGCAGGTCTATATCTTGACAAAACAACGATGGATGCAAAAAAAATCATGGCATCAAATTCTAGCTCAGCAATAAAGATTGTTATCACCTCAAGCAAAGTTACACGTGATAAATTCAATGAGTCGGTTAAAGATGGTTTTGAGAATGCAACAACAGGAAAAGCAACAGCTGCTGAAATTGCTAAATTCAAAGGATTCTTTTCGGACCCGTTTAAAGTGAAAGATGAGATTCTAATGATTTATGTTCCTGGAAAAGGAGTTGCAGTAACTATTAACGGTAAGTACAAAGGAATCGTTGAAGGTCTTGAATTTAAAAAGCGCCTTTATGCTATATGGCTTGGGGACAAACCTGCAAGCGGTAAGCTGAAAAAAGGAATGCTCGGCAGACTTTAATCAATATCTAATTTTAAAAGGCTTCATTGGAAGCCTTTTTTTATGTTTTATATTTTTTGATTTATGAAAAACTTTCTGTCCCTCTTGTTCTTTTGTATAATGACTCAAACCATAGCTCAAAACACTATTCGTGTTATTGGACATCGAGGATGCAGAGGTGTCATGCCTGAAAATACAATTAGTGGTTTTCAACGCGCATTTGAAGATGGTGCAGATGGCATTGAATGGGACGTCGTTGTCAATGGAGAAGGTAAACTCGTGGTTTCTCATGAACCTTATTTTCATAATGATTTTTGCCTTGATCAAAATGGTGAAGTCATTAAAGACGAGAAAAAATATAATATCTACGAAATGACTCAGGAGGAAATTGAGGCATTCGATTGCGGTTCAAAAACGCATAACAACTTCCCTGAGCAAAAAAAGTTTAGAGCAACAAAACCACTATTAAAGGAGGTCGTTGAATTGCTTCCAGTTCAAGCTTATGGTAAGTTGATTTTATTTGAAATAAAGTCAGATGAACCTGAATACGGGATTTCACAACCTTTTCCTGAAGATTATGTGGATTTAATACTTGCAGAAGTTGAAGCATACAGGTTTACAAACATCGTTTATATGAGCTTTGATAAAAATATCATTGAAGCACTGCATAAAAAAGCACCAGAACTCAGACTCGCTTACCTCACCTATCTGCCCTCGAAGTCTGCTAAATCCTACTTAAAAGAGTTATCCTTCAAACCATTTGCGCTCGGGATGTTTCATATGACGATAAATAAAAGAAAACTCAAGCAACTCAGATCCAATAATGTTCAAGTTTATGCTTGGACAGTTAACGAATCTAAAACCGCCCATAATATGATGGATCTTGGAATTGATGCGATTATTACAGATTATCCGAGATTAATTATTCAAGCACGTGGGACATACTCAGATCGTCCGAAAAGAATAAGACGTAATGGAACACCTGTTTTTTAATATACTTTATGAACCCTTTTTGAATTTACACGTTATTTAGTTCTAACTTTGTAAAAAACGTTCTTTGGGGTCGACATTGGATTTGACAGCGGTAGCATTTGTCAAGTGTCAGCATGCAGAGGGTTGTGGTGAACCTCTTAAAATCACGTCACAAACTATAATTGACAATACGTCATACGCACTTGCTGCTTAATTAACGGAATGTTAGTTGGCTTAATTCGACTGAAGCACAGTAGGTTGAACAAGTACTTCCGGCAGGCTTCGGCCCGTTAGGCTCGCCATTAGGAAGTCCAACCCATCGGGCTGGTGCTCACGACGATACTAAGTGAGCATAAGAAACTAGTATCTAAGTTAAAGTTTTGGGGGTCTCTGTCCGAGCTTTAATCGAAAACCAATCAGAAACTAAGCATGTAGAAAGCTTGAAGAATCGTCGTTTGGACGAGGGTTCGAACCCCTCCGACTCCACAAAATATTATGAAAGCCTGGCCATTGGTCGGGCTTTTTTATATTTACATTATGAAGGATAATAAAAAAATATCGGCGGACTACTACATTGGTTTAGGCCTATGTTTTGGTGTAGCATTTGGCGCCGCACTTGACAACCTCGGACTTGGCATAGCCCTAGGTCTTGTTTTTGGCGCAGCTATTCAGCAATACAAGAAAAAGAAAGATAAGTCATAATGGCATTGTTCACTGGCTTACTTTTAGGATTGGGAACCTTGCTCTTTATTGGACCAGTTTTCTTTTACCTGATCAAAAGCACGCTAGAGTCTGGATTCAAAGCAGGCATATTTGTTGCTCTTGGAATTATACTCGGAGATATACTTTGCCTTTTGATTGCACTCTATGGCAGTAGCGAATTTATGGCACAACCCACCTTTGTATTATGGGCATCCATTATAGGAGGAACGCTCTTACTTTTTATGGGACTCAAATACGTCCTTAAACCTAACCTCGATACTACCGTTAAAGGCAGACTGCAAAGAAGCTCTCTATTGGTCTATGGTATCAATGGCTTCTTGATTAATTTTGTAAATCCCTTCGTATTTGCAGTATGGTTTGGTTTTGTTAGCTATACAAAAGCACTTTACGACAATGGTACCGCATTATTTTCCTTGGTAATCACTCTTTCTGTGATATTCTCTACGGATGTCTTAAAAGCCCTATTTGCGGAGCGTATTAGTCATTTAATTGAGCCTCAAAAGCTAAAAAATATCTTTCGCGTATTTGGCTTCCTAATGATTTGCTTCTCGATTCGATTATTAATCCACCCTTTCCTGTAGCACAAATTTTTATCGTATAGAAAAGCGCTCTGCTTTTAATTCCCTTTGATGCGGTTCCAAAGTTCACTGAAGACAGATCCTGCAGATGATTTACCAAAATCTCCCCGAGCACGTTCTACACGGACCTTTCCTTTCTCATCTGAGATAAGCTTATAGCGCCACAAGAAAGGTGCGTTGTTGATGTCCATGCCCATTTGACCAAATCTTAAGTCAACAAAAAACAATTCACCATCAATTTCCTCCATTATATACCAACCAGCTGCAATTTTAATAAGCTGCTTGACCTCTTTTTGATTTTTATAAGGTTCAATTAGGTGATAGTTCTTAGGAAACTCTCTGGAAAATTCAATCTCCTTTGAGTCGAATAGAGAGTAATTTGCAACACGATAACCGGTTTCTGTTTCAACTTGTGCATTCCAAAGAATGGTATTCAATGGAGTGGGCTTACTATCCATATCCAAATACGTAACCTTATCTTTTTTTAGCTGCTTACTAAATTTATAATGCGCATAACCTTTTAAAACAATCGTAAGTAACATGTAAGATGAACTTACAATTAAACCAAGCTTATTAAAAAAGCTTCGTCGAGGATTGGTCCGCTTATGAAACATCGCTATCAACAAGAAAGTCAAGAATGGAAGCGTATATAACGGATCGGCTACAAAGATATTCTTGAAGGCAATTCTATATTCAAAGGGCCAAAAGAACTGAGTTCCCCAAGTCGTGTGGTTGTCTAGTAGTGGATGAGTT
>Ga0206677_10004224_pt1 | contig 11818 bp, 15 predicted proteins | sample M130m12015metaG_FD_155475 | JGI IMG/M metagenome (GOLD analysis project Ga0206677, IMG submission 155475) | Ammonia-oxidizing marine archaeal communities from Monterey Bay, California, United States - M1 30m 12015 | ecosystem: Environmental > Aquatic > Marine > Intertidal zone | place: USA... | reverse complement strand
GATTCAGCTAAAATAGATTTGAATACGTCAATAGAAACTTTTCTTTTCTTTCCTTTATGTTCATACTCTACAAAATCCTTTGAGCCTGGTTTTTTAATATAGTCGGTTATTTTTACATCTACAGGTACTTTTTGATTCTTAGCTGCATTGTATTTTTTTATAGCTACTACTTTACCAATTTTCATTGATAAGTCTTCATTTACTCCATCAAAATCTCTCTGTTTTAAAGCTGCCATAATAGCATAAACAGCATCTTGCTCTTTATATCCATATCTCTTAGCCATTGCTTTAATGAATTGATTGACTTTTTTAGATACTTCTGGGTTAAGACTTTCTTTTATAATTCCTTCATCGTAAGCATCTATCATATAAGCATCTCTCAATGCCTCTATAACCTCTAATGCTGCTTCTTTAGTAGTTGTACCATCTTCATTAGCCATATCAGTAATTACTCTTACGATAATATCTAGATCTCCTCTTCCTTCTTGAAGTGATTCATTATAGTCATCATCGCCAAAGTAAAATCCTAGATTTTCTAACTCTTCATTATCGTACTCTTGTGATAGTTTCTGTTGGAAATCAGATATTCCTCCGATCCATTCCATTATTACTTCTACACATCCAGGATTGTCTTCTATAAATTCGTCAAAACCTTGTCTATATCCTAATGCTCCAAAAATTTCATCTAAATCTCTAGAAGCTGATTCTTGTATCATATCACCAGGTTCAGTATACTGTGATCCTGTCCCTGCTACCTTACTGTCTAAATGTTTTTCTAATTGTTTCTTTTGACCGTTAAGTTTTTTAAGTACCTCTATAGCTGCTTTTTTTGCAGATGCGTCAGTTGCTGTTTTATATGCTTCTAAGTTAGTTTTTATTTGCTTCTTTACTTGGTCTAATCCTTTAGATATTTTTGCAATCGATTCTTCGTTCACTCCTTCTTTATAGTAATCTGGATCTTCATAGTAATCATCTCCTTCTTTTCTACGTTTAGCGTAGTCGGTATCTTCACCGTCGGTATACGCATCGTACCTATCTTCATCACTCTGTGCTGCATTCAGCATATCATTTAAATCGTAATCCTTTTCTAGATTAGGATTTTTTAAAGTTACTGCATTTGGTAAATCATCTCCTCTACCTATATGTAATTCAAAATCTTCTCCTTCTTTATACTTGCTTTGTAAATGATCAACTACTTGTTGAATCATATCAAGATCATATCCAAAGGTAACTAATTCTCCATCTCCTTCATTTATTTTACCTACTGCTGTATCGTAATCTAAAGGTTTAATTCTACCTGCTGCTTTTTCAATGGCATTGTCAATTTTATTTAACATATCCCCATATCTATCAGCTACCGGTCCTCCGGTTGGTTCTATTTCTGGGTCATTTTCCATTTCTCTTTCTATATCTGCTCTTTTTGCTTTTAATTGCTTAATGAGAGCTCTTTTCTTACCGTTTATTCTAGTGTCTTTCCTATCTCTAGCGTGTATTTGATCTACTTTCTTAAGATCAGCATTTCTCTTTTTAGCGACTCTCATCTTCATTAGTACAGGGTCATTAAAGTCAGTAGCTTCATCCATATCTGCTGAATGGTCTGCTAATTCAATATCGTTTGCTCGTAAATCCATTACTACATCGTAAATAAATGCTTGTGGATCTTCCTCTGGTTCTTGATAAAATTCTGAGTCTGGGTTTTCTGAGTCATCATACATGTCGTCAAAACCATCTTCATGTTTAAATATAAAGTAGATAATTACATTACCTGCTCCATCGTTATCCACTACTTCCATTTTAACGTAAGTTGGATCTACGTTCTGATCTAAGATAGCCATAGCTTTCTTATAGTCGTGTGCTTTTACTTTAATATAATGGTGGTCATCTCCTTCACCTTCTCCTAAGGGACGTCCTTCGTCATCGTACCCTACTCCATGATCTTCTTCATCATCTTTTTGTTCTTGGTCTGGGTCATAGTCTCCTTCGTTTAAGGATCTGAAGTGTTTCATAAATTCGTTTGTTAATACATCTATATTAACAATTGCTTCTCCGGAAGGTTTAACCCCTACTTCTATTAATTTTTTATCAAAAGAGAAATCTACAAGGTGTAGCGTATCATCAGTAATATAAAAAGAAAACTCGTCTTCTCCACTTTCACCTTTATATATAATGTGTATATCAAAACTCCCTTCTTCTAAACGATGTGCTTTAATTCTTGCTACTTCGTCTCCTGCTTTCTTAAGAGCTTTAATTAATGCTTTACCGACAGACTTAGCAATTGATTTTGTTTCATCTTTAGAGAAGTTTATTCCTTCATCTTCTTTAAGTTTTGCTCCCTTTGCTGTATCTATGCCTGTAATAGCAGGATCTTTTTTTAGATCCATTGCAGTTTTTCTATCCATTTTAACTGCTTTAGTGTCTCCACCTTTTGTTGAAACGAACATAGTTTCGTCTCCTTCTTCTAATATTTTCATTTTTGAGAGTATATTTTCACGTACTATGTTTAACTGTTGTATAGAGTCTTCTACGTAGGTTGTGGTTAACGCTTTAGATTCTGCTGTCTGTAGTTGATGTAGTGTTGTTTCAACAGAGGTTAAACGTGCTTTTAATTCTTCGTAAGTCATATTACTAGTTTTATGTTGTATAGCTATATAAATAAATAGATTACTCTTCCCAAATAACGTTTTTAAACTTCTCAGGCTCTAAACCAAAGAAATCCGTTCTCCATTGGGTTTGCTCAAAGAAATCTAAATTTATCCATTCATGTTTAACTTTCCAAAGATCTATAGCTGTTTGATCCCAATCTAAGTTAAGAATAAATTTCTCAATTTCCAACTTTTTTTCAATTACTTCTTCGTATATAAATGAATCCCATTCGTAATGGAATACCTCAAAGCATTTAAGCTCTGAAACGTAGTCTATCGATATATCTATTCCCCATTTAGGTTTCATTTTAATGAGTTTCCATAACATGGGATTATATTCTGACATTGCTTCTAATTGAACTTTTGCTGTTGAATCGAATCCTTTTCTTTCAAATATGTCTGAGTGGTTAATATGAGCACCTTCTTTCTTATCCCAGAGTAACCAGTCGTACCTTAAACAGTCTTCATGTCTTCTTGCTATTGGTTCATACCCATTATAAGAAAGGTATGCTTGTTCTGCTTTAGTTAAGTGGTACCCATTTTGGTCAAATAAATCTACCGAGGTTTTATCTCTTAGTATATTTACATCCTCTATTGGATTTGTAAAGTATGCTTCTCTATGAAGGGCGGTATTTGCTATTTTTATTGACAATGGTAGTTTAAATATCTTTGAAGTGCTTTCGCATAGTGAGTTCCTTTGTCTTTTAAACCTGATTTTGCTTTTCTAACTTTAGAACAAGATAGGTTACCTAAACGTTTTTTAAGTATACCGGGTTTAACCGGATCATGAGGACCTTCTTCTAGTACCTCTTTAATTATCTTAGTTAGTTCAGATTTCTTCATTTCTTTTGATCAGTTCTTTTTTTATTGCAGCTTTCTTTCTCTTATACGATGGGTTAGTAAAGTACTTCTTTAGTTCTACCGTGGATGTATTAGTAACAGTATAATGTTCCCAGACCCATTGATTGGACATTTTACCATTTTTATCCTTTTTATACTTCTTAGAACTTGGTTTAATTTTTACAGGCATTTTATTTTTTTTTCCATATTTCACCTCTTCTACAACGGACAACTGCCCCGGAGGCGTATGCTGATGGCCAGGTGTCATATTTACTTTTAGCTAATCTAGTACATCTATCATCCTTTTCCATGATAGTATTCTCATTAGTAGATTCGTATATAGTCCCTACTATTGCATTTTTAATATCTTCTTTAGTTACACCTTCTTTAGTCTTTTCTAAAGATGTACCTGCTTTTTTTGCATCTTTGTATGCATTAGAGTTTTTATGGGAAGACTTTTTACCTGCTTTTTTCTTAGCATTTATATTAGCCCAAAGGCCTTCTTTCTTAACTGTTGCTTTCTTAGTATTTTTCACGACTGTCTTTCCTTTAATTCCTGCTTTCTTTTTCTTGGCTGCAGTAGCGGCTCTTTGGCCTTTAGTTAAACTTTGTGCTTTTGCTTTTGGTAAGCATCTATCAGGATTCTTTTTATTTTTAGATGTCCCACAATCACCAGCTATATTACCAGAAGAAGAGATGCGGACCCACTTCTCTTTCTTAAACCAGTCTCTTAAAGACTCTTTTACTACTTCTTTTATGTTAGACGGTACTTTCATAAGCTACTTCAACTTTAAGAACTCTACAAACACTTTCATTACTAATCCTGCTAGAATTCCAAATATAATCCAAAGGGCCTTAGATACACTGTCTTTCCATCTCTTCAAATCTTCTAACTCAATCATCTTAGAACTAAATTCTTTTTCTCCTATTTCCATTTTTTTACGGAATTGAGAGTTTTGGTTAGTTTTAACTATAACTCCATCTTCTGGGTTGAGTAGTGTAAACTTTAAGTCTGATACATCTTCTTTTAGTGCTTTCATGTCCGATTGCATGGATTTTAATTCTCCATTCGGCATGTGTTTTTTTATGTGGACTAATTCAGTTAGTACTGATTCTAGTAGTTGCTTTTGTGTCATGCTATTTTAGATATATAATGCTTTTAAGTATATCTAATAAATAGAGGTTAATTTAGCTTCTTTTTCAGGTAGTCTATGTATTCGTTAACTTTTTCGGTAACTATAGCTTTTTCCTTTTGCTTACTACTGTTCCAGTTTTCAATATCTCCCTGTTCGGTAACATAATCATTCGTTTGCTCTAGAGTCTCTTTTAATTGCGCTTCGATTTCATTTATGTAGTACTTCAAGTTTCCTTTTCTAGCATGCATTAAATAATCCTCTAACATACCTTTTTCTCTAAGTTCTGCTTGCCAATCTATCACGCAGTCAAAGCACATTTTATTTACCTTATAAGCTTCTTTAGAAATATGTGATTTTATTGCTTTTCCACATTTTGGACAAGTAAGCGGAACTTGAATTGCTTGTTTAGCAGCGTCTAGTTTAGTGATATTTTGCTTTAACCCATTCTTTATTGTCCAGTTTTTACCTGATTCTTCCCAGATATCTCCTTCTTTATACTTCTTATAGGTTTTTTTATATCCTGATTGAAGTTTAGTCTTACCGGTATAATCTTTTTTTATGATATTACGCATTCTTTCTACATCTGAATGCTTAAATTCTTTTTTAAGATTACTACTCATACCCTAATTCTTTTAGTCCATTAATTGCTTCTGTTATATCCCCACCTTTTACTCTAAATGCTATTCCTCCTTTAGCTCTCCATTCTTCTATGTTAGATTTTTTATCATCAATAAGTATAGCGTTAGGATTAGCGTAATTTTGTTTATTAGCTGAGTATGCAAATATTACTTTTGGTTTTGGTGTAAGGTTATTTTTAGTCCATAGATTTTTACCTAATCTAGAAGTATTATCTCTAGATGGTGAGGTTAATAGGGATGGATTATATTTAGATATAAAACTCCATAGTTCCTTACCTCTTGGCATCCAGTCCATACCCACCCAGAATGCTACTCCTACTGTTTGATCTATAAATTTCCAAAATTCAGACATACCGAATATTGCTTCAAAGTCTTTCGGCTTAACTACTTTCTTTATATCTTTTAGAGGGTAGTACTTAGGTCCTACTTCATTTAACTTTTCGTGAAACCTACTTTCAAAATCTGTTAACACTCCATCCATATCACAATATATTTGATACTTAGAGGTTTTTTCTGCTACAGTTGGTGGATGTGCTTCTAATAAGTCTACTATACTTGTATTCATAACCTTTTTTTAGTTTATACTATTATACCTTAATATACGAAATTTTATGTTCCGAAACAACTTTTTTGTTAGTTATTTTTTAAACCGTCTTCCCAATTCCTAAATGTTATATTACCTAAAAGGTATGCTTCCTTTTCCAATTCTAATAAATCACTATCTGCGTTTGTGTCTTGAGTTTGTATGTTGTGAAGGGTTCCTTTTAAATTTTGCATATGATGTACCATTTCATGTGAGTAGGACCTTACTATGTCTTTATCATGTCTACCGGATATATAAAGTACTATCTCTTTATTATTCGGGTCATAATATGCTGTTCTTCCAAAAAAGTTTGAGGCATTTGCTTGATCTTTTTTAATAGTTACATCTGGTAGAGGAGTTATCTCCATCCCCTGGTCTATCATGTATTCGGTTAGTGAAGCTATAAAGTCTTTTAATTCTAGTTTATTTTTTTTATTTTCTGCGATTTGTTTAAATCCAACTCTTAAGTGATCTCCTTTATATTCTATCTCTGTATTGTTTGGTACTAATCTGGTTAAGTAGTTGTAAAGTGTGTTGATGTCTGTTTTTGTATTACTTTCTTTTAACGTGCTATTATTATGTCCACATTTATGGCATATAAATAAGTCATCCCCTCCATCTTTTATATCCCAACTCCATCCACATTTATCACATATAATCTTCTTATCTTTTACCTCTTCTGTAACAAAGTAGTTAGTCAAAAAACCTTCAATATTATTAGCTAATATTTCCGATACTATTTTATCTTTTAAGTCTGTCAGTATACCTAGCACTTCTTCTCTAGAGAGGTCTTCTGGAAAGAAATCTAAAACCTTATCTAAATTTCCAGACAATATTGTATTTCTAAAGTCTGTTGCTCTAATGCCTGAGCCTGGTGCTGCTGCTAGAGCTAATCCACTTACATTTGGAGCGTTTTTAAATGTAGTTATTCTTCTTAGGTCCACAAAATCTTTATCTCCTCTAATACCTGTTACAGATACAAATTCTTGTTTAGGGTTTGCTTGTGCATAGTCTTTAGCTGCAAACATTGGATTTGATTCTCCATCACGTATTTCAACATTACCTAGGTACTTTGAATACACCTTCCATATAGACATGGACTCTTCTTTAGTTATCCCGTTTCTTTCTCCTGCTCCTACAAATACTATTACCTTATCAATTTTAGGCTTGTTATTACTCGCTCCTTTAAGTAAGTTTGCACCTGTCTCTTTGTAATTATCCTTGTCATATATCGAACCGTTATATGAACCGTCTAGTAAGGATTTTACTACGTTAAAATGTCCTCTATGTGGTGGTTTATATGCACCTGGGTATAATGCTATCATGCTAAAAATGATTGAACTTTAGAGTCTATATCGCCTACTGATGAATGTTTTAATTTTTCTTGAAATGTTGGGTTGTAAATCATATCTAAAATATTATCCAGTACTGCATCTGCGTCTTCTCTTCTTTTTAAAGATGAAGCTCTATACTTATTTAATGCATCTTCGAGTTTATCTTGACCAGGTCCTACACCATTCTTTCTAAATGTTTTTAAAAATGCAGTCTTAATTGCTTTGTCTTCTGATCTATTATTCTTATCCCAAGTCACACTTCCGACATGCTTTGTAAACTCTAACTCTTCTTCTTTATTCATCTCTACCGGTTTAAAAAATGAAGATCCCCCTATATTATTTTTTTCGTTGTAGTCTTTTAAAAATTCCTTAACGCCGCTGAGTCCTTTTTTTGCTGCTGTATTAAATGCTTCTATTTCCTTATTAAATTTGCCACCTCTATCGGATACAAAAATTGATAAGTTACCTTTTAACTTCTCATTATAGTCTTCTATCTTCTGGTATATATTCCTCCATGTAGAGAATACTGCATCTGCTGGAATGTTTCTTTCTCTACCTTGAAAATTAGCAATGTAAGAAATCATAGGGTGTGCATATACCATAACCATGTAAACATCGTACCCTATATCCAACATACTTATTAATTGGTTTTCAAACCTTTTACCAGATGCTGTGGTATCCCAAACTAAATTAGTTCTTTCTTTTGATGCTGCTGCTACGTCTTTGGCTACTTGGTTGGCTGCTGGTCCTAGTTTGTTGTAATACGGGTGGTCTGGATCCTCCACGTACTTGTCTGGGTTGAATTGTTCTAGGCTGTCTAACCCTAACTGGTTTAGAAGGTATGTTTTGCCTGATCCTGCTCCTCCCGCCATTATTACTGCTTTCGGTCGATCTGATCGTTCTAGTATTAAGTCTGATAGTTTGATCATTATTATTGTTATTAGTTGTTCTTCTTCTATTTACTACTGTTTGTGTTACTCTTCCTCTTCTTCCGTTAACGTAGGATGTACTTGTTCCTCTATTATAATTATTGCCATAAAATGTATTATGACCGGTATTCCAACCGTAATAGTTGTTCCAACCATAAGGATTACCCCATTGGTTAGAGTACCAACGTCTATTATTCCAGCTATACGACCAACCCATTCCGTATCCATAGTTGGTATACCCCCATCGGTCATATCCGAATGGTGACCATCTATGAGGCGAATGCCAATTGTATCCCCATACCCAATCATTCCACATTTGTGTTCTACTGTAATAAGGGTTATAGTAATTATACCTATTACCTAGTATTCTATTGTTCCAATCAAACGATCTAGGCTGTCTTAAAGCATATTGTGCAAAATCAAATCTAAAGTTAAAATCTGTTCTGAGTAGTCGTTGAAGTTCAAACTCATTATCTATTACTGTTATTTCTGCATCTGATCCTTCTATACTGTAAATAGGATCATGATTTAAAGTGCTTACTTGGAAAGTAGCACATCCTGTTAAAATTAATACTAGTAATAAAAGTAATGATCTGTTCATATATTATAATTTAAGAGTTGTAGGGTAACTATTATAAATAGGTTCCGTATTAGGGTTCTCTAATGAGTATAGTTTATATATCATTTTAAACAATTCAAAGTTTTCTTCTATTTTATCTATCTGTAAAACTTTCCACCCTTTTCCTTGTATTACGTTTTTTTGTTTAGATGGACCTCTAGAATGAGCTTTTAACCAGATTATACCTGTACGCTGTATCTTTATTCCTTTTGCTTCTTCTAATCCTTTAGCATAGGCTGAAAGCTGTAAGTCGAAAGACTTATGTACTGAGTTTGATGTTTTAATATCTAGTAGCCATATTTCTCCGTGCATCTTTACTACTAGATCTGCCGTTCCTGCATATCTATGTTCGTCTGACCATACAAAGTCTTCTGCAGATATCAGTTCAGGTTTGTGTGTTCTCCAAAAGTCTGCAAACTTTAATATCATTTCCCAAACTATTTGAGAGTACTTCGCATTACCGTAATCATCCATCCAAGAAACTTCTTTCCCTAGAACTAACTGTTCACATGCTTCATGTACTTGTGTTCCTTGTTTTCCTGCTCTTCTCATAATAAGATCGGCGTTATGCCCAACATCCTTAAGCCATGACTCAAAGAATTTATTCTTGGGCATATACTGGAGTATAGTTGTTACGGACGGGTAATATACTCCTTCACCTCTCTTATAGACTCTACGGTCTAAAAAATTTATCTGTTTTAACTGTGGGTTAAAATCTAATCTCTTTTTTTCATTCTGTTCAAGAATGTTCATTCCTTGCTTTATCATAAATTTAATTTTTGCAACATAATCTTAGAAAAATCTAATTCTATTGCGTTCTGTACTAACTCAGTAAAGTTTTTAAAACCCATTTCGGAAGGATCTTTACCTGGTAGTTCAATTAGAAAAACTCTAAATCCTGCTGCTATGAATTTTTCAGCCATTTTTAAAGCTGCATCTTGAGCGTCTAAATCTAGAGCTATATAGATGTCTGTTAATTTACTTGTTAATAGTTTTCTCCATAGTTCATTTGATATACTTTTACCTAAAATAGGTATAGCATTTCTTCTTATTGCTATCGCGTCGAATACTCCTTCACATAATATAATAGGACAATCCCAGTTTATTAAGTTCTCATAAAATATTATGTCTTTGGAAGATTCTGGGTTTTTATATTTAAAATAGTTGCCGTCAAAACTTCTTCCAACAAAATAATTGAGCCTGTTGGATCCAGAATAACTCGGCAAAATAACTCTTCCTCCATATTCTCCACTTGTGCAGTATCCAATACCATATTTAATAAAATCATTGTCGGTAAGGCCTCTGTCATATAGGTATTTTTTAACTAAGTTTGCTATAACTGATGTTGATGTAGCTTGATCTAACCTCTGGTATTCTTTTGGTAGTTCTACTATAGATATTCCTGTATATTCTATCTCAGAACCTTTCGGCAAATACTTTAAAATAAGTGCAGCTTGATCTTTAGGTGTATTTAATTGTTTAAGAAGTGATCGAATAGTACGTCCTTTAGTCTGACATACCCAACACTCCCAGGGATTATGCCCTTTTTCGTTAGTAGCCATGTTTATTTCTAACTTAGGCTTACGGTGATTGCAGAATGGGCAATGAAAAGCATGATTTGCTCTTGCTCTCTTATGAGATTTACCTAGTAAATTCTCTATTGATCCTAGTAAAAAAGTATAATCCATTTAGTTGTCCGTAACTATTATCTTATAATATAAGAAAAATAATTCTAAATATCAACTAATTTTAAATGATTTTTTTGATTTACCATAACATTTGATGGTCTGATATCTAATTCTTCTGGGTCTATCCCTATTCTTGTGGATTCTCTTTCTAATGCTTCTATCCACTCTTCAGGTATATCTCCTTTAAACTCTCCTAAAACTTCCATTTGTATTATCCCTAGCTTAGGGTTTATAACTTCTACATCATATATTTTAGCAAAGTTATTTGTTTTTTTACCTTTTAGTATAGCTGCATGTTCTAATTCTACTTCGTCTGTTGTAGCTTTGTACACTCTTCCGTTAAGTAAGTAAGCTGATCCGTAATCTCCTGAGCCTAAGTATTTAGCGCCCTTGTCTCTTAATTGATCTGTTACTTTTTCAAATGCCGGATCGTAGTATAGTATTTCACCAAGTATTACTCTTGATAGTTTCATTATTTTTAACTTTCTTTTTGATTAAAGTGGAACTTTACACTTGGAAAATATTCTCGTTCTCCGGGATCGTTTTCATAGTAGTTACTGTCCTGTGTAATTTCCAAGCCTTTGCTTTTTATAAAGCTTATTATTTTATTCCAATCACTTTGTTCAAATTCATCTTTAACTCTAAAAGTAACCTTACCGTATGCTTTGCCTTTTAATGGATCATTATCTTTTCTGCCTCCAGCATAATCTCCCATACTTACATAAGGGCTACTTCCAAATTTAACATCTAACTCTTTAGCTAGAGAATCTGATTCTTTATCATACTTGTTGTAGTCTACTTCTAAAAGTATATCTGTTAGTTTCATAGTTTATAAATTTTTACTTTAAGATCTCCTGTCCCTTTAATTAATCGGTGATAGGTCTCTTTAGGTATAAATAGTTTATTTTCTGATAATCTTTGAGGTATTTCATTATCAAATTGGAATTGCCAATCAGTAGGGTGGGTTGATTCTACCATTCTATCTTCTTTATCTCTATGCCAAACATACTCAAATGAATCAGTATCACAAGAAAACTCTCTTATAAGATATCCTTCGGTGGTATATTCTTTATATGGATTGTTCATCTTAAGCTCCTGTTGCTATATGTGCTAGGTAGAAAGCGCTGGAACTGGTGTAACCTCCGGGGTATAATGTTTGGGTAGCGTTTCCGGAAGTACCTAAACTATAATAACTTCCTGAAGAGGTATAAAATATCCATTGTCCTGTTGTATACCCGTAACTGAAGTTGTTTGCATTAACGGTCATGTAACTGTAGTCGTTATAGTTTACACCTCGTACATGTAGTCTAGCTCCTGAAGCAGATTCTGCTGCTGTGATGTACCCTCGGTTATATAAACTGTTTGTACCCGGTCTGTATAAAGCTCCATCACCAGCAATCGAGGGGTAT
>Ga0206677_10004222_pt1 | contig 11822 bp, 5 predicted proteins | sample M130m12015metaG_FD_155475 | JGI IMG/M metagenome (GOLD analysis project Ga0206677, IMG submission 155475) | Ammonia-oxidizing marine archaeal communities from Monterey Bay, California, United States - M1 30m 12015 | ecosystem: Environmental > Aquatic > Marine > Intertidal zone | place: USA... | reverse complement strand
CTATTTAAACAAATATTCTTTAATTGATTCATATGATGCGATTATAAATGTTGGGGGAGGGGTTTCCAGCTTAGGAACTTCATTTAATTTGAAGCTTTTATCACCTGGTGTCGTTTCACGTGCTGATATGAATACAATTGGAACTGAAGGTGGTATAGAAGGTGTCTTTACAAAGTTTATAAATTTAAATGTTTTAGGTCTACATATTCTTAATATAAAGCCTCTAATTGAGCAGTATAATATGAAATTTGCACCAATCCCACTACCTGAAATTGGTGTGGGGAGTTTGTATGCTATAGAAAGATATAATCTTTTAGTAGCACTAATATGTTTCTTGATTGTGTCTGGAAGTGTATTCCTTGTAGGTTTTCAAAGTAAACAAAAAATAAAAGAGCATTTAATTCAACATGAACCAGACAGCTTATTATAATATATTTCTATACTTTTTTTTAGGAGCCATTTTATTAACCCCCCTCTCTGGTAGACTTATAAAACCAAGCGAAAATGGGGAGGAAAAGGAAATCTTAGTTGTTAACTCTAAGAGAAGACTTTACTACCCTATCAAATCAGAAGGTTTAATTTTTAATATAAAAGGCCCTATGAGACTTGAGTTTATCTCCAGACTACCTGTTCTTCGTGATAAAAGTAATAGTTATCCCTTTCAGTATAGGATCGTCCTTGATGATATGGACACTATAAATGTTAAACATAAATATAAAGTTCAAAAATCTATTAAATCTGTTCAGCATCCGAAACATAGTTATACCTATTCTGGAAATTATTTTATCAATCTTGATGAAGGACAGCATAAAGTTGAACTAATTGAGAGCTCTAAACAAAAATATCCTTCCTTGGTTCGGGTACTAACAAAAGAATTTGAAAATCCTGGAAAACAAAAAAAAATACTTTCTCCTACTGTACATAAAAATTTTGTATCTCTAAAAAGTAATAAAAAAGATATTAAATATTATGAATGTTCATCAGTTGTCCCATTGAAAATTGAAGCTATGGGAAGGAATATCCTTAAAATAATGAGCAGACTTGAATTCAATGAGTCTATGGGGCAAGAAGAGTCCTATAGAATAAGAGTTCGAGAAGGTAAAAAGGTTTTAGGAACGTATTTTTTTAATACGGAGAGATCTTCAGCTTCACAAATTCTGGAAAGACCAGATATAGTTCCTGGCAAGTGGCGATCTTGTGAAATTATTGTACCTAAGGGCATACATTCTTACACTGTTGAAATTGCTGATAAGGAAAAAACTGTTCTTACTCGTTTTATTCTATATTAATGATTATTCAAAATAAAATTTTAAATCTATTATTGTTTGTCACTTTACTTTTTGGGGCAACGCCTACTGAATACGTGTTAAGTATCTCGACAGGATATGATAATAATGTAATGAGATTTTCAGAAAAAGACTTTACAGAAGCATTAGTTAACCCAAAGATTTTAGGAAATGCTACTACTTATGATAGCTATATATTAAAGTTTTCATTAAGAGGTAAAAAAACAATTTATAAAAACAAAAATAATGAAATAATATTTAAAGGGAATTTTAGTACATCAGATTATCGTAATAATAAGAATAAAAAATATTGGAATGGTGGTGGTGACATTGAATATAAATGGGGAAGCTATAAAAACATTAGGTATTCAATTCGCCATTTGAATAGTTATTACCTAAGACACTATATTAATAGAGATATTGGAAACAGTTCATATGAACCTTGCTTATTTACAGATAGAAATCAGAGTTTTTCAATTTCACAGAAATTTTCAAAGCAGACATGGTCAAATGTTAGTTTGGGTTACATACAGAGATATTATGATAAGCCATTTACAGAGTTTGATTTAGATATTTTTTATTTAAGGGGGAAACAAAACTTCAGATTAAAAAAGTTCGGTATAATTGCAATTCAATATGAATCAGGAAGGGCTTCAAGTAATTCAAATGAAAGCCCATTAAGACCGAGTAGCTTTGATAGATCATATAACTATTCAGAATTATATATTCCAATGGTGAAAAATAAAAACCTTATTTTAGTTGATGAATTAGGTATGTCGTATAGGCTTGAAAATCGAAAGTATGATGCCGAAGATTTTAATGACCCGCTTCATTCAGGTCGAAGTCACCAAGATTCAAAGTATGATGCTTGGATGAAAAAACAAATTTTTGAAGATATGAAAGTTAAGTTAGCATTCAGAATAAGAGATCGCTCTACGGTTTCTTCATACAATTGGGTTTCTGATTTAAAAAGTTTTAATCAATTACAAACATGGATAAGTATCGAATGGAAAATAGATTATGATAAATATTAAGAGTAAAATATTGCTTACCTTTTCCTTACTTCTGTTTTACAGCTGTATGGAGCCAAATATTGAAGATCTATGGTCTTATGAGATTAGCTCTTCATTTGAAACAAATGGATTTGCTCGTGATATTTCTATTAATAATGATACAGTTTTTATTGCAGCAGGTCAGTCAGGAGTTCAAGTTTGGGATTTGAATTCAATGTCATTGATCAAAAGTTTTTTTGGTTATTATGAAGGTGGATCTTTTTTAGAGTTTGAAGATGTTGCGCTAATTGAATACAATAAAATTAATAATTTACTTTTTGTCACTGAGTCTAATAAAGATGTTATGATATTTAATTATGACAGTGAGGATAGTCTAAGATATAGAAATACTATTATGAGCGCCAGGACAAAAGATTTTATTTCATTTGCAAATGGAAAAGATGAGTTTGTAATGTACTCTGCAGATAATGATGATGGTATGAAATGGGGGATTTATGGTTTAGATACAACTAATTTATTTGGAATTGAGTTTATTGAATGGACTCCTTCAGCAGGAGGCGAAATTTATACCCCAGGTAAACCAACAGGCATTGATTCAGATGGTGCTTTTAGAGTTTCAATGACCGTTGATCAAATCGGAGTCGAGATATTCTCCTTAGATTCTTTAGGTTCCGACCCGATGTTACTTGGAAGAGTAAACACAGCTGGAAATGCTCTAGCGGTAAAATTAGTTCAAGATGGAGTATTTGTAGCTTGTGACAACGCTGGGGCAGTTTATGTACCGAATGAGGCTTTCTTAATAAATTACGATATTTATCCTTTTGCTCAAGATCTAACTGTTAATAGTATTTCAGTGAAAGATGATATTGCTATTCTGTCATTAGGATCAAAAGGCATATCCGTTTATGATATTTCAGATCCCAAAAACCCTATTGATAAAGGAATCTTTCCCGTTGGATATACTTACAGCGTAAAGTTTTGGAATGATAGTATTCTCATCTGCACAAGAGAAGGTTTACAAATTTTAAATTTAAAATTATAATATTTTACAAGAGGTTAATAAAATGAAACAACTATTTTTTCTGTTCTTTTCTATTCAACTATTATTTTCAATCGATTTTAACAGTGGGGATGGTGCTCCAATTAGACAGGGTGTCCATGTAGAGTGGTACAGAACTTTAGCATCCGGTAACGAAGGAGAAGCGATTTTTGTATGGTCTGATACTCGATATGGTATGCGAAATATTTTTGCTCATAAAATAAATCAAAGTGGTGACCTCTTATGGGGAGAACAAGGGGCTGTAGTAACAAATTTGCCTGGTCGTCAAGAAGATCCAGTTTCCATTACGGATGGAGATGGAGGAGCATTTATTGCGTGGGTGGACTATAGATTTGATGCACAAGGAGATATATATATCCAGCATATTGATTCTGATGGGAATATACAATTGGATCCCAATGGTATCGCATTGGCAAATGTACCGGGTAAACAAATTTCTATCAACATGTGCACAGATAGTCTTGGTGGAGTCTTTGTTTCCTGGCAGGATAAAAGAAGTGGTGTAGATGATGATATTTATGGAACACATGTTTCCTCAGATTATACTATTGGTTCCCCTGGGTCAGGTTTTCCTATAGTTGTAGAGGGTGGAAGTCAAAACGCAAAAACAATTGAATATGCAGGTAATAATGAGGCCTTTATAGCTTGGGCTGACTTTCGAGAGGGTGCAAATGTAGATATTTATGGTCAAAGGTTTGGTACTGATATGAGTATGAAATTTGAGAATAATGGGATTCAAATTGCCGCATCAAATGAACAGGAATTGAAGCCAAGAGCAACATACGTGAATAACTCACGATCATTTGTATGTTGGAAAGTTGGAGATGAAGATTCTAAAGTCTTTTATCAGTTTGTAGATACAGAAGGTCTTGTATTTGAAAATCCAAAACGAGTTTCAATGAATGAAGCAATTCAAACTGCTCCAAGAGTAAAAAGAAGTAAGGCTGGTGAGGTGTTTGTTAATTGGAAAGATTTAAGAGATGATCCAATAGATGGAGATCAATATTTTCAAAAAATTGATATTAATGGTGTCCAACAATGGGAAGAGGGTATTAGGGTTGACCCAATTGATATTGCAGATTTTAGCGCTAGATTTTCACCTGATAGTGATGGTGGCGTTAGTATTGTCTGGGAGAGAGGTGCTTTTCCAGAAATTGATATTATGTATCAAAATATCACTTCTAGCGGAGTTCAAGCTAACGAGTTTCCGGTGGCTATATCTGAGCAAAGTGGCTATCAATATGCGCCAGCAATTATTGGTGATATACCTACTGGCCTTTTCATTATTTATGGAGATCAAGGAGAAGGTAGTATTGACCTTAAGGTACAAAAAATTAATGCCAATTTTCAGCCAGAATGGTCTGATAATGGCAAGACTGTTATGGATGGATTAGATGGAGATATAAACTATTCCAAAACATTTAGAGTTGAGAATTATGATTATTCTGTTATTTGGGAAGATAATAGAGCCTCAAAGAAAATTTATGGGACTCGTATTATTGATGCCCAAGTAAGCTCAGAAAATGGTAAACAAGTTACATTTGGAGATAATTCATCATCTGAAACTGATTTTTCTACACCATATTATATTAAAACAGAAAACTATTTTTATACTGCAACTTTTGATGGAGTGTCTTCGCCAAAGTTTTTAAGAATTAATAAATTAGATCAAGAGTTCAGTAATATATGGGATTCTTCGGGTGTTTCTTTATCAGCTGTCTTTGATATGAGAAGTGTGCAATTAAAAGAAGTCGGAGACGGAGTTGGTTGTTTCTGGTCCGAGAGTCGTGGCTTTAATTATGATATCTATTACCAGAGGCTTAACTCAGATGGCTCTATTGCTCTCACAGAGCAAGGAATACAGCTAGTCGATTCAAATGGTGATGATTATATCTTAGAAATTATACCTACCTCGGATGATAAGTTTCTTATTTTTTGGCTAGAGGATGCTTGGCCAGCGGCAAGTTTAAAATTCACAAAAATTGATGCTGATGGAAATATTGAAATTGGTTGGAATCCAAATGGAAACCAGCTGAGTAGCACTCAGTATGATTCTCGGAATCTCCAAGTAAGAGTAATAAATGAAGAGATTGGAATGATGGCGGTTTGGACTCAAAATGGAAATTTTTCAGATATTTATGCCCAAGTAATTGATTGGAATGGAAATACTATATTCTCTGATGGTGGGGTACCTATTTCGGAAGCTGATAATGATCAGGGTAATATCTCTTTTGATATTAATGAATCTCGTACTCATTCATTAATTACATGGGAGGACTATAGAAATGGTTCTGATTTTGAAATTTTTGCAAATGTATTGAATCTTCAAAATGGTACTATAATGGAAAATGAAATTCAATTTTCAAATGATACAACTGATCAGTTTAAACCCATAGTAAAGAATATAGAAGATAATGAATTTTTTATTATTTGGGAAGATGGTAGAGGTTATTATAATGAAGATCCATTGTTGATTAATGGTGTTGATCTCTATGGAAGTGGATATAAAATGAGCTATGGTATGACAACGGAAATAAATGGATTACCAGTATGTATAGCCTATCATAAACAGCAAGATGTTAATATCACCAAACATCAAGGCTCTGAATATTTTTTAGACTGGATAGACTACAGAAGTTCCGGAAAAGAAGATTTAGCGAACTATTATGGTCGGATAATTACTAAATCTGAATATTTATCAAATAAAATATCTTGCACTGATTGCGATACTCCAGGTTCTTTTTCTCTTTCTAGTGCGTATCCCAATCCTTTTAATGGATCAATCTCATTTGATTATTACGTCCCTAGCAAAGAATCAATTGATTTTACCATTTATGATTTAACAGGTAAGGAAATTATGAATAAACTCATTCTTCCGGGTTTAGAGGGGAACCATCGAATTTCTTGGGACGGTAGAAAATCAGATGGTTCTTCGGTTTCAAGTGGCATGTATTTCTATGTTTTTAAGTCAAATAGTAATATAGATAAAGGTAAGATAACTTACTTAAAGTAAAATATGAATAAAATTTTATTACTTTTAATTTCCTCAATTCTTTTTAGCCAAGAATTAGACACTCGATATCATTCGTCTCAAGAGATAAATGCATATTTAGACTCATTAAACAATATTGAAAGCATAAGTAATTTAGTAAAGATTGATACAATTGGATTTTCTACGCAGGAAAATTTGCCAATACTTGCAATTAAAATTTCTGATAATGCAAGCATTAAAGAAGATGAACCTAGAGTTCTATTTGTGGGGCAGGTACATGCCGAAGAAGTGCTTGGTGTTGAAATTGTTATGGATCTTATAAATGATTTATTATTTCCGAATCCTAATATCATCACACATATGAATATCTTGAAACAGTATTTAGATATATGGATAATACCTACTTTGAATCCAGAAGGATTAAATGTAGTTCATGATGGAGATGATTTAAGCTTTAGAAAAAATAAAAGAGACCTTTCACCTTTCGGTCCTTATCCAAATAATGTATTTGATTTCGATGCATCCATCGGTAATGATATTGACGGAGTAGATTTAAATAGAAACTTTGGATTTAATTGGGCTTTTGGTGATACATTTCTTGAACCTGATAATTCAGATTATGGTTCTCATTATGATTACTATAAAGGCGAGGAACCTTTTTCTGAATCTGAATCTAAAGCTTTGAGGGATTTAGCTTTAGAGAATGATTTTGTTTTTTCAATAGTATGGCATAGTTCAAGATCTGGAAATTTATCAGAAAAAGTTTTTACCTCATGGAAATGGGAGGAGGTCAAAGAATCTCCAGACTTAGGTATAATGAAAAAAATTGCAGATGATTTTTCAGGTTTAATACCAACTGAAGATGGTACAAGTACTTACCTACCAGTTTTTAGCGGATCAAGAAATGGGAAAATTCATGATTGGTTCTATAAAACAACAGGATGTTTTCAGTACCTGGTAGAGTGTGGAACTGCAAACTTGCAACCAGATAGTCTTCTTATTGAAAACACTATCGAACGAACAAAACCTGCAATGATCTATTTAATGGATAGAGCAATAGGATATTATGCTGATGCATCTCAAATCACTGGGATCGTATATGACAATAGTACCAATCAACCTTTAGAAAATGCGGTTGTTGAGATAATTGAACATTCTGGTTCTGTATTGACACCAAGACTCACTAATGAATTCGGAAGATATAGAAGAATACTAGATGTAGGTACTTACACATTAAAAGTGAAAGCTTATGGGTTTCAGGATAAAGAAATTACTGTAGTGGCAAACAATAGTAGTATAACTAACCAAAACATTTATTTAGAACCTGTACGTAATAATGAATTAAGCCTCAATTTAATTGGTGGATTCGAGGATATTTTTACTATTCCTTACGCTATAATTACTAGCGAATTTAAAAATGACTCACTTCAGTTAAACCTATCGACTAATGTTATATCACTTCCCCAAAATAATTATAAAATTACAATCGAAATGCCTGATGGTTATATGCCATGGGAAAAATCATTTTTATTAGATGGTGATTATAGTTTTTCTATACCAGTTATCGAAACTGAAAATCTAATTTCAGAGGATCCTTGGCTTTTAGATGCATCCATAGGCCCTTGGGTTATCACTAATGGTTTATTGAAATCTCAATCTAATCTTTATTATCAAAACACAGATAGTACAACTTTTGTTCAGGAGATTGAAACTGGCTATTTTAGTATTGAAAACAGAAATAGAATTGTTATTAGTATAGACCATAAATATGAGACTGAATGGGATCATGACTATATTAATCTTTTATTATTGGATGAATTTGAAAATATTGTACTTAATAAAAAAATGTCTGGGTCTACTAATAATGAATTTAAAACTGATTATTTTACAATTTTAAATGACTCTTCCTTCTCAAATCTTAAAATAAAATTAAAACTCCTAGTTGATGGAAGTGTCAGTTACAGTGGGTGGCAAATTAGAGAATTAAACCTTTTAGCAATAGATGATGGTTATCTTAATATTTCTAGTCAGAAGACTAATAGTCTACCGACTATACCACTAAGAATTAGCAGTATATATCCAAATCCATCTAATGGAAGATTTCAAGTAAATACGGATAGTGAAATTGGAGCTGTCTCAAAAGTAAAAATCTTTAATATTCTAGGTCAGGAAATATATTCAAAGCAACTAAAGCTCGTTTCAGGAGAAAAAAACATTTTACTAGATATTAGGAACTTTGATGGTCTTAATACTGGATCTGGAATGTTTTTTGTTCAAATTGAATCACAAAAAAAGCAGGCGATACAAAAATGTGTAATTATAAAAAATTAATATTCTTATTATTTTCTTTAGTTTTAATAAATGCAGAAGAAAGCTCTTTTAGGGGAAAAAATAAGGAAGAAGTTCTTGGATCAAGAATTCCCTTATCTTTTTCAAACATGGTTTCAGAAAACTATAAAATACTTCCTTCACAGTTAAACGCTCATAGAGGAAGTTATCTTATAATAGCCCCTGATGGAGTTGTCAACTATTTAGGTGACTTTGTATCTTTTAAAAAATCTCAAGGTTTTGATGTATACTTAGTAGCATTGTCAGAAGCTGGAGAAACTGCTAATGAAATAAAAGAAACTATAGAAACTACCTTAGAAGAAGATCCTATGCTTGAATATGTATTACTAATTGGAGACGTAGACGGGTTTTCAGAATTACCATCATTTTACTACGGTCCTGAAAATGATGTTACAGATCAAAAATATACATATATTTACGGAGATGATAATGTCCCTGATGTTTTTATTGGAAGGCTATCGATAGATTCTCTTTCGGACTTGGCTGTAATAATGTCTAAAACTATCAATTATGTTAGAAACCCGCTGCAATATAATTCAGATTGGTTGAGTCGTGGTATTGTTGTTGCTGGAAACTACTCTAATACTTATCCTATCCCGGTAACTCCTAAATGGACATCATATTGGTTAAGGGACGAACTCATTGATTATGGATATAGTCAAGTTGATACTGTTTTTTATCCTCCAATTCAGCAAGGAGCATCATATATAATACCTCTGATAAATAATGGAGCAGGTATTGTTAATTACCGAGGTTGGGGGGACGCAAACGGATGGCATTACCCCGAATTTCATGTAGATGATGTGAACGATTTAAATAATGGATGGTTAACACCGGTTTTTATGAGTTATGTATGTAACTCAAATGACTTTGCTAATAATGTTGATCCTTGTTTAGCGGAAGCAATTATTAGAGGAGGAACACCTACGGTTCCTAAAGGAGGAGTTGCTTTTATTGGGCCCTCTGATCTACATACAAGTACAAAATATAATAATGTTATAAATGCATATATGTATGATGCAATGCTGAATCATGGTATAGTAGAACTAGGTCCTGCAATGCAGGCAGGTCAATCAGGTTTGTTAAAAGAGTTCCCTGCTCAATCAGGTCCAGGTGAGGCTCAAGAATTCTATTCGCATGTATATAATATTTTAGGAGATCCTTCATTACAGGTTTATTTAGACACGCCAAATGAGTTTACAATTAATGTACAAAATATTTTAAAATCTGATGGATTTTTAGAAATACAAATAAATGACCAGCGTGGTAATCTGGTACCATATGCAGTTGTAAGTATAATGAGTAATAGTGATATAATTTCAAAAGGATTAACTGATGAGCAGGGAAAGTTTGTTACTAGCTTAGATATATCTTCGGTAGAAAGTTTTGATATTTATGCAAATAAAAGCGCATTTATTCAAGGTCACAAGACTATCTCTGTTAATTCAGAAGTCTCTGATATAATTCTAACTAATTTTTATTATGAATCGGCTGAAGGTTTCTCAACAATTTCTTATGGCTCATCCATTAACATTAATTTTGAAATTAAAAATATTTCAACAACCGCCGATGTTAACTCTTTTGAAGGTTCTTTATCTTTCTCTGAATGGGTTGAACCTTCATCGCCTATTGTAATAAGTGTTCCTCAACTTGCACCCGAAGAATCAATTAATTTTAATAATATAATGATAAAAGCATACAAAGCAGATGTTGGAAACTCAGTTATAGGTTTATTAAAAAATGCCTCAGGAAATATTATTGCTAAAATAGCGATTGAACATGAACCCATTATATTTGGTATGGATTTTCAAGATACACCACAACCGGGAGAATCTTTTTCACCAACATTGATCCTTAATAATTATTCAGGATCAGAATACGAGGATATACAAATAAAAATAAGCCCTGTTTCTGAAGGAGTATCAATAGAGTTAAATGATACTGATTTTATGTCTTCGATATCTGCGCATAATACATCAACGCATCCAACAAATTATAATATAGAACTTTCAGAAGTCTCGTATGGTAGTAATATTACTCTATTAGTCGAATTAACTAAAAATGAAGTTACTCTTTTTTCTAAAGAGGTCTCTTTATTTATTAATCCAAATTCAAGTAATTATCCCGTAGCTCCAAATAACTTTGGTTATTGGGCTTACGACGATACGGACGTTAATTATGAGCACCGACCAACTTTTGATTGGGTTGAATTAGATCCAGACTATGGTGGTCAAAATGGAACGCATCATCAACTTGATGATGATGATCATGTGGATTTAGAATTGCCATTTACTTTTCAGTATCACGGTGTAGAATATAATGAAATTACTGTCAACTCGAATGGATGGGCTTCATTTGTACCATGTAACATTGATTATTTTTGGAATATGTCTATTCCAATGTATATGGGGCCTAAAGCCTTACTTGCTCCCTTTTCAGATGATCTAGAAACATTAGATACTAATGGTGATGGCGAGAATGATATATGGATTAATGTTTATACTTGGTTTGATCAAGATAATGGTAGATACATTATAGAATGGTCCAGAGCTTTGAATGGATATGATGAAGTAACTGAAGAAACTTTTGAAATTATTTTACATAGCCAAAATTCAATAACAACTCAGAGCGGTGATGGCGTTATTGATTTCCAGTACTTAGAAATAGCTGATGTCGATGTAACTAAAAATTATTCCACAGTTGGTATTGAATCACCCGAAAAAAATTACGGCTTACAGTATGCCTTTAATAATGTTTATGCGCCTGGTGCCGCTATTTTGGAAGATCAGAGAGCAATTAGGTTCACAACAGAAGCCCCAATTAATTATGTGGCACCCTTGAGCATCGAAGATAAGCTAATATTTGATAGTTATAGGTTAAACCCTTCTTATCCAAACCCTTTTAATCCATCTACTAATTTAGGGCTATCAATTTCAAAAACTGAATACGGTAAATTATATATAATAGATATATTAGGAAGAGAGGTTAAGATGATCCATAATGGTACACTAGTACCTGGTAGCTACACCTTCACTTGGAATGGTAAAAGTAACTCTGGAAATATGTTAGCTTCAGGTGCTTATTTCCTAGTTGCTAATTATGGTCAAAAAATACAAGTTCAA
>Ga0206677_10004220_pt1 | contig 11824 bp, 7 predicted proteins | sample M130m12015metaG_FD_155475 | JGI IMG/M metagenome (GOLD analysis project Ga0206677, IMG submission 155475) | Ammonia-oxidizing marine archaeal communities from Monterey Bay, California, United States - M1 30m 12015 | ecosystem: Environmental > Aquatic > Marine > Intertidal zone | place: USA... | reverse complement strand
ATTGGACTTTAAAGAGACAATTAACTTTTTTCAACACTATTTTGGACTAATCTAATAATTGCTAGGAGATCTTCTTTTAATCTTTGAGGGTGTTTGACCGAAGTCTTTTAATTAAAAAACGGCTACATTATAAAAGTATAACCGTTTTATCATTTTACCAGCGCGCCATCTCGCTCCTTCGCTATAAATGTCCACTGGACATTTTCCTAACGCTCGGTCGTCCCTATTATTCTAAGTTGCAGCACAACTGAATCTAATAGTGACTTAAGTTTTACTTACCATTCTGAATAGGGTCAGTGTTGGGCATAAGTTTGTTTAAAATTAAATAAACTGGGCAGAACTTCGTTATTGGACTGACAAGCTGAAGTCCACCAACAGCAACCGCTATCCATAAAAAATCCAAATTAGTAGTATACAATGTTAAACCAACGCTTACTAAATAGAGTACACCCACAATAGCATCATGAGCTCTTACTTTAGAAATATTTTTTTTCATTTAGGTCTGTTTTTAAGTTCCTTAAATATAAGTTTTTTTCTGTTAATAAAAGTAAAAACGGCTACACTATAATAGTGTAACCGTTTTATCATTTTACCAGCGCGCCATCTCGCTCCTTCGCTATAAATGTCCACTGGACATTTTCCTAACGCTCGGTCGTCCCTATTATTCAAAGTTGCAACACAATTTCTTCTTTTGACGATCTACTCGCCTTGGACGATATACAATTCTCCTTCCTCTAAAACACTTAAGTAACGAGTATAAACTTTCTCTAATTGTGAAGGAAGTGGCTCAATAATTCCTTGGTTTCTAATTTGTTGCAACGGTTAGTATATGGTACGTTTTAATGCGCTATATTCATTGTTGGCTGTAGTTGTATTATTCAATTTTGCCATTTAAGTCAAAGGCTTTCACGAAGTTCCAAACTTCCTCAGAGGCATTAATATCCATATTCCCTTGAAAACCTGGCCATTGGTGACCTCCTCCTATGACTTTAAGGTGCAGAACCTCAACACCATCCTCACCATTTAGATACGCATATTTTTCAACTGTACTGCCATCTTGAGTATCTATATTTGGGATATTAGATACAATTGGATTCATGTTGGTGGCATTGTGTTCAATCCAAAAATCCAGACCTCCTTGCACAAATGCATAATTCGCTATTGGATCTTCCGTGCCATGTATATGAAGTATAGACAAAGGTCTTGTTGGAATGCAATCACCAATAGCCGCTTGAAGCATTAATCCTGTTACTGAAGCGAAAGCGGCAATTCTATTATTAAGTCCACAAGCCAAAGTAAAACTAAAATTACCTCCGTTTGACATTCCTGTACTATATATTCGGTTAGATTCTATTTTGTAATCGTTTTCCAATTGATCTAAGAGGGCTTCGATAAAATCAATGTCTGGGTTATTACTTGCGTTTACTGTCCATCTATTATCTATACCATTCGGATGAACAACAATAAAGTTTTCATTTTCTGCAAGTTGATCAAAATTTGTGTAGTTGAAATTGAATTCCATATTACTTGTAAGCCCGTGAAATGAAAGAAGTAGTGGAACAGAGGAAGTTCCTGTATAATTTTCAGGAACATAAATAATATACTCTCTGGTAGTCCCATTTATAATAAGTTCCTTTGTCACTTTTCCTGTTTGAACATTAGGAACTGGTTGCGGGTCATCTGATTTAGAACATGCGATAATAAATAACATGGGTATCATCAAATAAAACATAATTGTTCTTTTCATAATCATTTAGACCCAATATAATCTTAAAAGTTTAATTACTGGCAACTCCTTACATGTGGAACAAAGTCCCCGTTTATAGGTCTCTTGGTTCCGGATAACAGGAACTTTTGTTCTCGTTTATCATTTCAATTCAAATATAATGAAAATGACGATAAAGAAATTTTAAACTTTTTCAATCCTATTTTTAATTGGTCTAATAATCGCAGGAAGATCTTATCTTAATCTTTGAGGGTGTTTGAACGAAGTCTTTTAATTAAAAAACGGCTACGCTATAAAAGTATAACCTTTTTATCATTTTGCCAGCGCGCCATCTCGCTCCTTCGCTATAAATGTCCACTGGACATTTTCCTAACGCTCGGCCGTCCCTATTATTCAAAGTTGCAGCTTCGATGATTATAATTTAAACTTTTTTTGATAATTAGGTTCTAAATAATTAAACAACTAAAATGAAAACTATTATAAAATTTTGCATCCTGCTATTCATGATCTCTTGTACTAAAGAGAACATATCATCTGAAGATGAGTCAACAGGATATAATATGCTATTAATGGGACATAGTTTCTTTAGGCCTTACGCAGAAAATCTCAACGATCTAGCAACTGAAGCTAATCTATATGAGCACAGTAGTACCGTTGTATTTAGGGGTGGAGAAAATGGAAGACCAATTAACTTTTGGAACGATTCAACCAGTGAGGAACACCAACTTATTAAATCTACATTGGATCAAGGTAACATTGAAGTTTTTGGAATGACGGCTGGTTATGATATTGATTCTGAAAATCCAACTGAAGGTCACAGTGCATGGATACGATATGCATTACAAAAGAATCCAAATGTTATAATCTTCATTGGGATACCCCCATTTGACTTTCCAAATGGAGATTCCAATGGAACAAGACCAGATTGGGATACATTCGCATTAGACAATGGGTTCAATTCTATTCAGGAATTTTATGATTATTACGTAAATGAGATTGTTCACAAAGAAATAGTGGATGAATTGCGAGCTGAATTCACATCTACAAAATTCTATACCATACCATATGGATGGGCTACTAAAAATTTAGCACAGATGAATCTAGATAATGAATTGTTAGATGATATAAGTATGGTTGGTCCAAAATCGAGTTCGATATTTACAGATAAAAAAGGACATCAAGGACAAATAGTTATCGAAACAGGAACAATGATATGGTTAAATAGTATTTACAATGTGGATTTATCTTCATTTAATTACGATACTGGATTTAGTACAGATCTTCATGCTGTCGCTCAAGACATTATCGATACTCATGATTCAAATTACAAACAATAAGTTTTCAGGGCTGCATCTTTACTGAAAAATTCGAAAATTTCGATTTTGAAAGATGCAACAATATTTTCACTCCAGAGATTAAGTCTATAATGTTGGTGTCCAATGTTTTAAAAAGTGGTAAAAATAAAAAAGAGGTCAAAAATGACCTCTTGTCTATGATGGCTCCCCCTCTTGGACTCGAACCAAGGACCCTCTGATTAACAGTCAGATGCTCTAACCAACTGAGCTAAGGAGGAGTTTGCTTCACAGAATCTGTGTTTAGCGAGTGCAAATATATCTTTTTTTTACTTACAGCCAAATTCTTTTTTAAAAAAAAATTAAAAAAAAGATTCCAATATTATGTAGAAAAAAATACCCTTTTATCTCAAAAATTGTATTTTTGCTTATGAGTATCGCTTATCAAAAAAGCAACACCAAAAATATGGATAAATTTTCGTTTTTAAACGCAGCACATACCGGCTTTATCGCTGATTTATATGATCAATATTTAATCAATCCAGATAGTGTTGAGCCAAGTTGGAGAAGCTTTTTTCAAGGATATGATTTAGCAAATGAAAATTACTCTTTAACAGAGGATACAGAATCTTCAGAAATTCCTTTAGAAGTTCGTAAAGAATTTCTAGTTGTCGATTTAATTAACGGATATAGAACTCGTGGTCATTTGTTCACAAAAACAAATCCTGTAAGAGAAAGAAGGCAATATCAACCCACACTAGACATTGAAAATTTTGGATTGCATGAAAATGATTTAGAAATCGAGTTTTCGGCTGGTGAAATCTTAGGAATTGGAAAAGCAACACTTTCTGAAATAATTACGCATCTACAACGGATCTATTGTGATTCTATAGGAGTAGAATATATGTACATGCGTAATCCAGACAAATTGAAATGGTGGCAACAACGCTTGAATGAAAATGGGAACCACCCTAACTATACTCCAGAAGCAAAAAAATATATTTTAGGAAAACTAAACCATGCTGTTACATTCGAAAGCTTTCTACAAACAAAATATGTCGGTCAAAAGCGTTTTTCTTTGGAAGGCGGAGAAGCTTTAATTCCAGGAATTAGCGTTATTCTTAGAGATGCCGCCGAAAAATTTGGCGTAAAAGAATGTGTACTAGGAATGGCTCACAGAGGTCGCTTAAACACCCTGGTGAATATCTTTAAAAAACCTGTAAGAGACCTTTTCAGTGAATTCGAAGGAAAAGATTTTGAAGATCAGGACATCGATGGAGATGTAAAATATCATTTGGGATTAACACTCAGTAAAACTTACAGAGATGGGAATGAGATTAAAATGAATTTAGTTCCCAATCCCTCTCACCTAGAAACTGTTGCCTCTGTTGCAGAAGGAATTACAAGAGCTAAAATTGATAGAAAATACAATGGAGACTCTGGTAAAATTTTACCCATCATTATTCATGGAGATGCTGCTATTGCAGGTCAGGGAATTGCCTACGAAGTTGTTCAAATGGCAAAATTAAATGGATACAAGACAGGAGGAACCATTCATATTGTTGTAAACAATCAAATTGGTTTTACAACCAATTACTTGGATGCACGTTCAAGTACCTATTGTACCGATGTTGGAAAAGTTACCCTATCTCCTGTTTTGCATGTAAATGCAGACGATACAGAAGCCGTTTGTCACGCAATGGAAATGGCCTTGGAATTTAGAATGCGTTTTAAAACAGATATTTTTATTGATTTGTTAGGGTACAGAAAATATGGTCATAACGAAGGTGATGAACCGCGTTTTACGCAACCTACATTGTACAAAGCTATTTCCAAACATCAAAATCCCAAAGATATTTATGCTGCACAATTAGTTGCTGAAGGAACTATCGATCAAAACTACCTGAAGACGATCACAACAGAATTCAAAGAAATGTTAGATACTGAATTCAACAATTCTAAAGATGACAAAACTTCCAAGGTAAAAGAGTTCATGAAATCTACCTGGAAAGGTTTTGAGCGTAAAGATCTCAACGCGATGTTGGAAAGCACCAACACAGGTTATCCTGAAGAAAATTTAAAAAATATTGCAAAGATTGTTTCTACCGTTCCTGAGGGCGCAAATTTTGTTAGGAAAGCAGAACGTATTTTGCAGGGAAGATCAAAAATGGCATTCGAAACCAATACTTTAGATTGGGGAATGGCAGAAAATCTTGCCTATGGATCTTTACTAGAAGAAGGATTTAATGTTCGGATTTCTGGACAAGATGTAGAAAGAGGAACTTTCTCTCACAGGCATGCTATTTTACGAGATGAAGTTACAGAAGAAAGGATTAACTTACTCAATAAAAACCCAAGCAACAAAGGGCAAATGACGATCTATAATTCGTTGTTATCTGAATATGGTGTATTAGGTTTTGATTACGGATATGCCATGGGGAATCCCAATACACTAACTATTTGGGAAGCTCAATTTGGAGATTTTTCAAACGGAGCTCAAATTATTTTTGACCAATACATCTCTGCCGCTGAAGACAAATGGAAAGCTCAAAACGGGATTGTCGTTTTACTCCCTCATGGATATGAAGGCCAAGGATCTGAACATTCATCCGCAAGAATAGAGCGTTATTTACAATTATGTGCCAAAGAGAATATGACAGTTGCGAATTGTACAACGCCTGCCAACTTTTATCATTTGTTGCGCAGACAAATGAAACGCAATTTTAGAAAACCCTTGATCGTATTTACTCCCAAAAGCTTGCTTCGTCATCCAAAAGCGGTAAATACCATTCAAGACCTTGCAACTGGTGAGTTTCAGGAGGTAATAGACGATACGTTAAATCCAAAAGGAATTAAAAAACTCGTTTTCTGTATGGGGAAATTCTATTACGATCTATTAGCAGAAAGAGAGGCACTGCAAAGAGAAGATGTGGCCTTGATTAGAATTGAGCAATTATTTCCGTTGCATTTGGAAAAAATACAGCAAATTATAGACCGATATCCTAATATTGAAGAATACATCTGGGCACAAGAAGAGCCTAGAAATATGGGTGCTTGGAGTTTTATGTTGGAGCGTTTAGAGTTGGTAAAATTGAATGTTCGCTCAAGAAAATACTATGCAGTTCCTGCAGCGGGTTCTAGCACAAGATTTAAAAAACGACATAAAGCGGTTATCGACAGTGTTTTTAGTAATGAATAAATTGTACGGAAAATAAAACGGTCCCTTTTTTGTTATAATACAATAATGAAAAGTTCTGTCAAAAAGAATATAAGAATAAAAATACTGAAAAGTGTTCAGTAAAAAAGAAAAATAAGAACTGATGATTTTAGAAATGAAAGTTCCTTCACCGGGAGAATCAATAACAGAAGTAGAAATTGCTACCTGGTTAGTTGAAGATGGAGATTATGTTGAAAAAGACCAACCGATTGCTGAAGTAGACTCAGATAAAGCAACCCTAGAGTTACCCGCTGAAGAAAGTGGTGTCATTACATTACAGGCCGAAGAAGGAGATGCAGTGGCTGTAGGAGCCGTTGTCTGTTTGATCGATACTGCTGCTGCACAACCAGAAGGAGCCTCGGCTTCACCAGTAATAGAAGAAGTAAACAAAGTAGCTACAACAATACCAGCAAAAGAAGAGAGTACAACTACCTACGCATCGGGAACTGCTTCTCCTGCAGCTAAGAAGATTTTAGCTGAAAAAAACATAGATGCTGCAACAATTAAAGGAACTGGAAAAGCTGGAAGAATTACAAAAGAAGATGCAGTAAAAGCGGTTCCTTCTATGGGAACATTACCTGAAGGTGGAAGCAGAGGAACAACACGCAAAAAAATGTCCATGCTTCGAAGAAAAGTAGCCGAACGTCTGGTCGCAGTAAAAAGCGAAACGGCGATGCTAACTACATTTAACGAAGTGAATATGCAACCTATTTTTGATTTACGCTCTCAATTTAAAGAAGACTTTAAAACAAAACATGGTGTTGGTTTAGGATTTATGTCTTTCTTTACGCTCGCGGTTGTCAGGGCTTTAAAACTATATCCTGATGTAAACTCTATGATTGATGGAGATTTCCAAATTAAAAATGATTTTCAAGATATTTCTATTGCGGTTTCTGGTCCAAAAGGACTGATGGTCCCAGTGATTAGAAATGCTGAGAACTTATCTTTTAAAGGAGTAGAATCTGAAGTAAAAAGATTGGCCATTAGAGCTAGGGACGGACAAATAACCATTGATGAAATGACCGGAGGAACCTTTACAATTACAAATGGAGGGGTTTTTGGTTCCATGCTGTCTACCCCCATTTTAAATCCTCCACAAAGTGGAATTTTAGGAATGCATAATATTGTAAACAGACCGATGGCAGTCAATGGTGAAGTTGTTATTCAACCTATCATGTATGTTGCACTGTCTTACGATCACAGAATTATTGATGGTAGAGAATCTGTAGGTTTCTTAGTTGCAGTGAAGGAGGCTCTAGAAAATCCTGTAGAATTATTGATGGACAATGATATCAAAAAAGCATTAGAAATGTAATTGAATATTTTAAACGTTTACCAAAAAAAATCCTGAGCTTTTAACTCGGGATTTTTTATGAAATAATATTTAATTATTTACCTTGCTGAAAAAAGCAACAATGCCCAAAAATCCTGAATTAGAACTCGCCTTTAATTTCATCAATAAAACAGATAGAAATTTATTTATCACAGGAAAAGCAGGTACTGGAAAAACTACTTTTTTACATCAAATTAAAAACGAATCACTAAAAAGAATGGTCATAGTGGCCCCCACAGGGGTCGCGGCAATCAACGCGAAAGGCGTAACCATTCATTCGTTTTTTCAAATGCCTTTTGGACCAATTCTACCCAATCAAATAAGCAACACTTCTAATCAACAGCGGAAATTTTCAAAAACTAAAATTGATATCATAAAATCCTTAGATTTGGTCATTATAGATGAAATCTCCATGGTCCGTGCTGATTTATTAGATGGGATCGATCAAGTACTTCGACGTTACAAAAATAGAAATAAAGTATTTGGAGGCGCACAAATTTTAATGATTGGCGATTTACAACAATTGGCTCCCGTTGTAAAACCCAATGAATGGAGTTTATTGCAGCAACATTATAATACCGTTTATTTTTTTAGCAGCAAGGCTTATCAGGAGGCCAATGTGGTCTCTATCGAATTGAAACATATTTATCGTCAAAAAAATGAGAATTTTATTCGCATTTTAAATGAAATTAGGAATGACAATTTATCCAAAGAATCTGCTGCCATTTTAAATCAACGCATTGATCCAAGCTTTTCCCCTTCGAAAGAAGAGGGGTATATTACGTTAACGACTCACAACAAAAGAGCGCATCTGATCAACGATTCTGAATTGAATAAAATTAAACATAAAAACTGCATTTTTGAGGCTGAAATATCTGGGAAATTTAATGAAAACGCATATCCAAATGATGAAAAATTAGCCTTAAAAATTGGAGCTCAAGTAATGTTTATTAAAAATGATTCCTCACCTGAAAAAAGATATTTTAATGGTAAAATAGGGATTGTCACAGACATTTCAGAAGATACCGTTACGGTTCAGTGTGCCAATGAAATTGAGGAAATTAGTACCGAAAAAGAATTATGGAATTCTATTAATTATTCTATCAATGAAGAAACAAAAGAGCTAAAAGAAGATATTGTTGGTTCTTTCAAACAAATTCCCTTGCGTTTGGCCTGGGCCATTACCATTCACAAAAGCCAGGGCTTGACCTTTGAAAAAGCAATTATAGATGCAGAAGCTTCTTTTGCACATGGTCAAACCTATGTTGCTTTAAGCAGATGTACTTCTTTAGAAGGATTGGTCTTAAAAACACCTATTTCTAGCAATGCCATTATCAATGATAAAACAGTAAGTACTTTTAATGAAGCTGTAGAAGAAAATCATCCTGATGAAAGGACTTTGAATGAATCCGAAAAAAGATTTCAATTGAATTTAATTTCGGAATTATTTGAATATCAACAATTCTTATATCCAATAGCAAGATTGATAGATATCTATTACAAAAACAAAACAAGTATTAAAGGAGATGTTATAAATCATCTACAAACCATCAAAGATGATGGAATTGTTGCTTTAATGAAAGTATCTAGCGGGTTTCAAAATCAATTGAAAACCATTTCAACAGCGTCTATTCTCCCTGAAAACAGTTCTCAAATTCAAGAACGTTTTACAAAAGCAGTTGCTTATTTTCTGAGGGAAACAATTGGAAATATTGAAAAACCTCTGGATGCTATTTCATTTTCGACAGATAATAAGGCCGTTAAAAAAGACTTTTCTAAACAGTTTGATTCACTTCAAGAACAGTTAGAGGAAAAATTATTTGCACTTCAGAAAATGACAACTAAATTTAAAGTTCAAGACTTTTTACAAGTAAGAGCAAATGCTGTTTTACAGAAAACAGCTCCTACAAAAAAGAAAAAACTGTCCTCCAAACGCGACCCTATTTTGGCTCTAAAATTACGTGAATTAAGAGACGAAATTGCAACATCTCTTGGAATTGCTCATTTTCAGATTTTTACACAAGAAACACTCTATGCACTCTGTGATCTTTTGCCAAGATCAGAAAAGGAATTGTTAAAAATTTCTGGAATGGGAAAAATTCGTATCAAAAAATATGGAGTAGAAATTTTAGACCTAATTGAAGAGTATTGCCAAGAAAACGGGATCAATAGTCTGAATGAGCAAAAAAAAGAAGACAAAAAAACAACCAAACAAATTTCGTTCGAATTGTTTAAAGCTGGATACTCCATCAAAGAAATTGCAAAAGAAAGAAGTCTGACTACTGGAACTGTAGAAAGTCACTTGGCTAGCTATATTCCTTCTGGAGAAGTTGATATTCTTGAGTTAATCTCTCTAAAACGGTATAAAAAAATGATCAAAGCAATAGAAGAAACTTCTTTTAAAAACTTAACCGAACTCAAGGAAAAAGTAGACAAGTCATTTATGGAACTCAGAATGGTGTTATTATCTATGGAAAACTAGAAACTATTTTACATCCTTTAAAACCAATTGCAGGTTTTTATGACCATTCCATTCGTTTTCGTCTAAGGCATAAACAATATCAAAGTCATTATTGATAAGGTTCATTTTATTTCCCAAATTAAAACCGATCGCGTTGAAGGTTTTTTTATTATCTCCTTGAAAAAGATTCAGTTTCAAATGAGCTTTGTCTCCACCAACCTGTTTTCCATATCCATTATCTCTGACAGCAGTAGAACTGAAGACAGGCTTCATATTCGAAGGACCAAAAGGAGCCATTTGTTGAATAATTCTGAAAAATTTAGGCGTGATTTCTGAAAAATCGATAGAGGCATCTATAGAAATCTCTGGAGTTGTTAGATTTTCATCCATACTGCGCTGAACAACTTCTTCAAACTTTTTTTTGAAATTGGTATAGTTTTCTGGACGTAGGGTTAGGCCAGCAGCATATTTATGACCGCCAAATTGCACTATAAATTCCTCACATTCATGAAGTGCATTGTAAACATCAAACCCCTTCACAGATCTGGCAGATGCAGCTAACATATCGCCACTTTTGGTAAACACAAGCGTAGGTCTGTAATATTTTTCTATCAAACGAGAGGCTACAATACCAATAACCCCTTTGTGCCAATCTTCTTGGTAAACAACGGTAGTAAAAGCTTTTTCCTCTGCATTGTCAATAATTTGAATAAGAGCTTCGTTCGTAATTTTTTTATCTAAATCTTTTCTATCTGCATTGAATATCTCTATGGAAGCAGCAAAATCAAGAGCAGCGTCGAAATCCATTTCTGTTAATAATTCAACGGCATAGTTTCCATGTTTCATTCTTCCTGCAGCATTTATTCTTGGTGCAATAATAAAAACAACATCAGTAATAGTAAGTGCTGTCTTTTTCGTTTGATGAATGATTGCTTTAATTCCATTGCAAGGATTTTGATTAATCACTTGCAAACCATAATAGGCAAGCACTCTATTCTCTCCAATCATAGGAACAATATCCGCAGCGATGGCAGTGGCTACCAAATCTAAATAAGGAAGGAAATCTTGAATCGTTTGGTTTCTGGAAATACCAAGTGCTTGTATGAGTTTAAAACCAACTCCACAACCACATAATTCATCGAAAGGGTAAGTACAATCTTTTCTTTTTGGGTTTAAAACCGCAATAGCTTTTGGAATTTCTGGCCCTGGTTTATGATGATCACAAATAATAAAATCAATATTTTTTTTTGCCGCGTAAGCAACTTTATCAATGGCTTTGATCCCACAATCTAGGGCAATAATCAAGGAAAAATCATTGTCAGCGGCAAAATCAATTCCTTTATAGGATACACCATATCCCTCTGCATACCTGTCCGGAATATACGTAGCAATATTAGAATAAATTGTTTTTAAGTAGGAAGAAACCAAAGAAACCGCTGTGGTTCCATCTACATCATAATCACCATAAATTAAAATGTTTTCATTGTGAGCAATCGCAGTTTCAATTCTTGACACGGCAAGATCCATATCTTTCATTAAAAAAGGATCGTGGAGTTGTTCTAGACTTGGACGGAAATATCTTTTTGCTTCCTCAAATGTTTCAATATTTCTTTGACAAAGAATAGCTGCTATTGTAGAATTCACCTGTAATTCTTTGGCCAGGTTTTCTACTTTTCCCTTTTCCGGTGTTGGTTTAAATGTCCATCTCATTGCAGTGACTTTTTGGACTTAAGATACAACAATGTTTGTAATATTCTAACGGATAAAAAATAATTTAAACTAAAATTTCTTGAGA
>Ga0206677_10004214_pt1 | contig 11835 bp, 9 predicted proteins | sample M130m12015metaG_FD_155475 | JGI IMG/M metagenome (GOLD analysis project Ga0206677, IMG submission 155475) | Ammonia-oxidizing marine archaeal communities from Monterey Bay, California, United States - M1 30m 12015 | ecosystem: Environmental > Aquatic > Marine > Intertidal zone | place: USA... | reverse complement strand
TGATTCCAGCGGGCGCGGTTATCGTCCTGAAGCAGTGGTATGACAACACAGCTGAAAACCCTAACAACCCAGATCCAGATATGTTTGTGATGGGTGGTTCGCGTACTGGCGATGAAATGACTCACGCGTGGTTGGCTATCACTCACCTAGACGACGAGGGCTTCGAGACACTCGTTGCTGAGCGCAAAGCACAAGAAGCGCGTTCTATGGCTTCTGCTAACGACTAAGTCTACCCTCCGGGCTGAGTGGAGTCGCTGGTGAGCTCCACAAAGTTTAGAAGGCCGGTTGATCGCTCAACCGGCCTTTTTTTGGCTTGCCGCTCCTGCCTTTTCTAAGAATAACTCGTCACCGCTTGTTCGGCCTCCATTGACTGTGCTTTTCGATAGAGAGCGCAAAGCCATTCCCTCCTGTTAACTGCTTAGCCTCAGCGATATAGACCACTGACATACCGGAGTAATAATTTAACTTCTAATTCTGAATGATGAGGCATGGTCTCCTCCCTTCGTTTTTCCTTCTTGCGCCGAGCCTGGCTTCTGCCAAAGCTGATTTTGCGGAGCAACATAGATAGCTCCCGCGTCCAAAAGGCCAGTTCAGTCGCTTATTTCGTAACAAGGAGTTGTGGGGGACTTTCAGGGCACCAGGTCGAAATCTATCCAACAATTGCCAGTCGCCAAAGGGAAATGGCTATTGAACGGGATGGCCACTTACGCGTATGAGACTAAATACACCAACACCCCCATCTCCATGGCGTTGTCGTGCGTAGTATATTAAAAGCCAATTCTGCCAGCCATTTATGAAAGGAATCGACCTATGCGTAACCACACCACATCTAAGCAGCTTTCACCTCTCTCTAAACTGGCGCGCCTCGGCATCAACGCCTCCTTAGTTGCCAGCGGCCTATTTCTCGTCAGCGCAGTTAACGCGCAAGAGTTTCGAGTGGGCGAGCCAATTGGTTCAGTCAACGAGGCCGGGGAGCGCAAGCTCATGTCGGACAACGTCAAGGTTTACGGCGCGTTTCACTTTTCAGAAAGCTGCACTTTCGATTCGACTCGCAACCTGATCCTTGCGATGAATAACGGCAACCCGGGTGACGGCACCGAGAACGACGGCTTCGTCTCACTAATCAATCCGGATGGCAGCGTGCATACGCCAAAATGGATTGGGGTAACGCGAGACGGCCTCGAACTCCACCAACCTTTGGGCAGTGCCATCGCTAATGGCTCGCTCTACACAGTGGATTCTGGCTTTGTTCGTGAATTCGATCTCGAAAGCGGCAGGCCACTTCGCAACATTCCTGTACCGGGCGCGACATTGCTCAACGGGATCGCAGTGAGCGCCGACGGCACAATCTATGCGTCAAACACGCGCCCGCCGGAGCGTCTCTATAAAATCAGCGCCGAAGGCGAGGTGTCTGTATTAATCGATGGTGCACCGCTGGCGATCCCTAACGGTGTCGCGATCGACGGCAACGGCGATGTCGTTGTGGTCAACATCGGAGACAACGCCGTACTTACCTTCAGCCCGAATGGTGAACTGCTCGGCACTGAATACGCGGTTGAGGGTGGCAACGATGGCGTAGTTATACTCGAAGACGGCACTAAGTATGTCAGCAGCGTGCGGTTCGGCAGTGTGTCGCGCATCCTACCCGGCCAAGAAGCGACGTTAATCGCCGAGGGCATCCCGAGCGCCGCTTCGATGTGCTATGACTCGATTCAGCACCAGTTAGTTATTCCACTCAATAGCAATTACGCTCTCGCGTTTATCAAGCTCTAGCAGCAAATTAGACACAAGGCTCGACGACCAATGCACAAAACACTTTATTGGCTAACCAAAGATCTACGAATTGATGATAATGCCGCGCTGATTGCCGCGGCAAAGTCTGACAGCCTTCTCTGCGTGTATTGCATCGAGCCGCGCTGGTTTAGCCAGTATCGCTTCCACACCGCTTCGATGGGGGCGCACCGCTGGCAATTCATGCGGCAGTGTTTGGCCGATCTACGCGTCGCGCTAGCCACCTACGGCCAAGAGATTCTCTTTGTCGTCGGAGAGCCTGATCGCTGTCTGGCCGAACTCGTCGAGCGCCATGCTATCGATAGAGTGGTGTGCAGCTTTCTTCCTGGTACCGACGAAGCTGCAGCCCTTGCTGGGCTAGCAACGAGACGACCGCAGCTCACTATCGACGTACAGGACACCTACACGCTGTTCGACCGAAATAGCTCGCCTCTGCCTCAGGACAGAGTCGTGAGTTATTCGAAGTTTCGCACGCTCGCCGAACGCACAGACACGTTGCTGCCTGTCGCCGCGCCCGCGTCTCTGCCGCCACTGCCTGCAGGCATCTCATTCGCCGAACTCCGCAAGGCTGAAATTCCTGACCTCAGTGGCTACAGTCACCTCGAGCCATTTTTCGAGGGAGGCGAGTCGGCAGCTAAGCGTCATTTGACGAGCTACTTCGGGTCGACTCATGCGAGCAGCTACAAGAAAACACGCAACGAACTAGACGGCTGGGACACGAGCTCCAAATTTTCACCTTGGCTTAACAGCGGCAGCCTTTCTGCACGCCGAGCGCTGAGTCGTCTTCGCAGCTACGAACAAACTGCAGGGACAAACGACTCAACCTATTGGCTTTACATAGAGCTACTCTGGCGCGAGTACTTTCAATGGATTGCGGTGCAAATAGGCCCCAAGCTTTTTTCGCTGCGTGGCATAAGCTCCTGCGGCGGTTTCAAGTGCTTCTACCCTGAGCGCTTCGAAAAATGGTGTCAGGGCACGACTCCCTACCCGCTTGTGAATGCCTGTATGAAACAGCTCAAGGCCACAGGTTATTTATCAAATCGTGGCAGACAGATTGCCGCAAGTTGTCTGGTCAATGAACTAGAGATGGACTGGCGCTATGGCGCTGCATGGTTCGAACATCAGCTCTGTGATTATGATGTCGCCTCAAATTGGGGCAACTGGCAGTATATTGCGGGTGTTGGCGTGGACCCTCGCGGCGGTCGCCATTTTAATCTGCAGAAGCAGACCGAAACTTATGACCCCGCAGGTTCCTATATCGCGCGTTGGTCGCCAGGGCCGGTTCTTCAGACGCTAGACACGCGCGATGCGGCAGACTGGCCAATCGGCTAGTGCACGTATACTCGCGGATCAGACTTTATCAAGCACCCGCTTGCGCTCATCGAACCAGAGCCTGCCTACGGGTGCAGCCGACCGTTTGACCTTATCTAGCACGAGATCGAAAAGGTCACCATTCTGCCCCCGTAGCTGCACCGGTACGCCGCAGGCTGCTGCGATGCGCGCATTGCTGTCCATATGACGCGCCTCCCCATGCACCGGCACAGCAACTCGAGGCCGAATCCACTGATACATTTGCTGTAACTCTTCGGCGCAGGGGTGCCCTGTTGCATGAATAGGCTTTCCTTCAAATTCGTTTTGGGTGACGCGAATACCGCGAGCCTCGAACATCGCTATCAGACTCGCCACCTCTATCTCATTCCCTGGAATCGTCTTAGAGCTAAAAATAACGTGGTCACCAGCCGCCAAACTGACATCTGGGTGGCTGTCTTGAGCGAGGCGATAGAGCGCTGCGCCCACCTCGCCTTGGCTTCCTGTTGCGATAGCGAGCACCTCGTCTGGCGGCATATAGCCAAGATGATTAGACTGCACGAGGTTAAAGTTATCCGCTAAGTAGCCCGCACCGCGCGCGCAGCCATGCATATTGATCAATGAGCGCCCTAGCAGGCCAATATAGCGTCCTGCCACATGTGCGACGTTGCCGATGGTTTGGAGCCGCGCCACGTTGCTCGAGAAGCAAGCGACCACTACGCGCTGAGGGCTCGCCTGCACCGCCGCAAGCAAACCATCGAAGAGCGTAGACTCCGACGTTGAACTGCCCTTGAGTGGCGCATTCGTCGAATCACAGATAATCGTCCCTACACCACGATCGCCGATACTCTGAAAGAGCTTAGGCTGAATCGGTTCGCCTACCACTGGCGCCGGATCTACTTTCCAGTCGGCTGTGTGCAGCACACGCCCCGCAGGGGTGTCGATTAAAAGCCCGTTCGTCTCCGGCGTCGAATGTGTTATCGGCACCCAAGTAACCTTAAACGGACCAATCTCGATAGTCTCGCCGGGGTGCACGGTCACAAGAGGTGCGCGGATACCCGCCTGAGCAAACTTACGCGCGACCACGTTGCGAGTGAACGGTGTTGTGTAGATTGGACAGCGAAGTTGCTCCCAGAGATGGGGCAGCGCGCCAATATGATCTTCATGCGCATGCGTGGCAATAATGCCAGCAAGGGCTTCATGCCGATTAGCAATAAAAAGAGGGTCAGGCATTTCGACCCGATTGCCCGTTCGGCTTGTTACAGAGTCTTCGAAGGTGATGCCACAGTCGACCATTAGCCAGCTGCCATTGTGGCCAAACAGGTTAAGGTTCATCCCAATTTCACCGCAGCCACCGAGGGGCAGGAACCAGAGGTCTTTGTCAGTTGGAATCATAGGTCTTTCGAATTTGGATGCAGGCTAGCCGGCCTGAGAATTGAGCGCCGAAGTTTACCAGCTTTCGCGTTGAGAGTTTTTCCCGACACACTCTAGTGTCTATGCTTGATACGTCGGACACGAAAAAAAAGGCCAACTCGTCAATGCCGAGTTGGCCTATCAAGAAGGAGGCAACGACTAAAGCCGGTGCCACCCATGCTTACTGCTTCGAGTTAAAGCTGTCTGCGCGCTCTTGATCTTTGAGAGCGCTTAAGAAGGCTGCGTGGAGGCTCCGATTTCAACGCTGCCGCCTTCATTGGGCGACCCTTCGATGTATGCAACCGCCGCCTTAATGGCATCGATTCGCTTAGAGTAATAATTCTCATCTGTTAAACAACAGTCGGCGCTCAGGCCCGTTAAGACAGCCTTCACGCTGTCGTTCATACCGGAGATAAACACTTTTTTTCCTGCCGAGTCGGCGTCGCATCCGATCGTCTCGACCGCGCGCGCTGCTGACACATCGACGAACGGCACCGAGCTAAAGTCGAGTATCAGCGCCTGCCCCCTACCGCGCGAATTTTCACGCACCTGGTGTCCTAGATCCGCGGCGGCACCGAAGCTTAATGGCCCACCAAAATCGAACATCGTGATGCGGTTGTGGGCTCGAGCGAACAGCGCCTCTTCTTCATCTGAGTATTCAACCTGCCCGTCTTCGCGCGATCCGCCCATGCGAAGAAGCTGTGCATCTGCCATTTGTTTAACGAATGCTAACGCACCCATAACAACGCCCGCTACGACTGCGGTGATAAGATCTACGAATACCGTCAGCACGAGCACAAGCACCATAAGTGCAAGGTCCCAACGCGGCCCACGGTGGGCATTTTTCAGATAAGAGACGTCGATAATGTCGTAACCGACCTTCACCAGTATTCCGGCGAGCACCGCATGCGGTATCTGCGAGGCGAGCGGCGCTAGGATAACCACGATCGCCAGCAGCAGTAAGCTGTGCACGATGCCCGATATTTTAGTCTGACCGCCCGTACGAATATTCACCACGGTGCGCATAGTCGCGCCGGCACCAGGGATACCGCCAAAAAAGCCAGCCGCCATGTTGCCTAGTCCCTGGCCGACTAACTCCCTATTCGAGTTATGCTTGGTGCGAGTCATATTGTCCGCTACAAGCGATGTCAGCAGACTATCGATCGAGCCTAAGAGAGCGAGGATTATCGCTGCCTCCATCACAATAAGCAGGGTGTCGTGACTAAAACTCGGCATCAAGAAGCTAGGCAGACCCGTGGGAATATCACCGAGAATTGGCGCACCTGGGACAACTAGACTAATAAGGGTAGCGATAACCAGCGCTGCGAGGGGTGGTGGAACGATTTTTCCCCACGTCTTAGGCCACTTAAAAACGATCAGCAGCGTAACCACAGCGATGCCCAGTGCAACGAGATTGGGGTCCATAACCGCCCCCGGAATAGCAGTAAGCGCGGGTATTGTGCCCCCGCCTTCGGGCTCGTGACCGAACATCCTGCTAAATTGCAATGCAATGATAATGCACCCAATTCCGCTCATAAAACCCGATACAACAGGATAAGGAACGAGCCTGATGTACTGGCCGAGCTTTAGCACCCCAAATAAAATTTGAAACACACCGGCAAGTATCACGGTGGCGAAGACTAACTCAGCCTCGCCGTTTAGCGTTGCATAAACACCTGCAAACACCACAATCATCGGCCCGGTTGGGCCAGAAATCTGGGTTTCGGTGCCGCCGAAAAGCGCAGCGAAGAATCCAACAAAGATGGCGCCATAGAGACCCGCGATCGGGCCAGCGCCAGACGCCTCGCCAAACGCTAACGCGAGTGGCAAAGCAACAACACCTGCGGTTAGACCTCCATAAAGGTCTCCGCGTAGATTATCTATTCTGAAATTAAGCATGGATTCTCCTCAGAGATAAGCCTTCTCTTCTAGCGAGCTTGGCAAATTCCTGTTTTAGGCGGTAGCTGCGGTTTTAGCGCTTGCATCGATAAGCGCTGCGTAGCGCTCCTCAATCGATACAAATTCGCGCTGTGTGTCATCGTAGGCGGCAACGTTGCCGTGCTCGATGTCATAGACCCAGCCATGCATGTCGATCTCGCCCGTGCCAAGCTTTGCGGCCACTGCAGGGTGGGTTCGCAGGTGGTCAAGCTGGAGCAAAACATTCTGTTTGGTCACGGCGTCGAGCTCGGACGCCGATGCCTGGCCATGCTTGGCTTTGACAATTTCGACAGCCGCGCGTGAATGGTCGAGCCAGTCTTGCACATGTGGCAGGTCAGCAAGCGCAGCAATATTCAGCGCGCCTTTCATCGCACCACAGTCTGAATGCCCGCAAACTACGATGTGCTTAATACCAAGCACGGCTACAGCGTATTCGATAGACGCAGTGACACCGCCCGAGACACGTGTATGAGGCGGCACGATATTACCTGCGTTGCGAATGATGAACAGATCTCCCGGCTCAGTCTGTGTAACCAAGTTAGGATCGATGCGCGAATCGGCGCAGGTAATGAATAAGACTTCGGGGCTTTGCCCATTCGCGAGTTCTGCGAACAATTCTTTTCTGTCTTCAAAAGACGAGGACTTGAATTGCACCAAGCCGGAAATAACTTTTTCCATAAGATAAATCTCTTAAATTAATAACTATGTTATTCCGTCTAATAATAGGCAGGTCTTCTTGATAAGCATTAGTCACTTATTGAAGATTAGTGATAGTAATTTTCTATATCTCTAAGAAATGAGGTATAAAAGGTACCTGATAAAAAATCAATCTCGCTCACAAACCTCGACAGGAGCCTCTAGATGGAGTCGATCGACAAGTTAAGCTTAAAGCATATTCGTTATTTCGCCTCAATTGCGGAGCATGGAAGTTTCCGCCAAGCGGCCCTTCGTTTAAACGTCACCCAACCGACACTCAGTAACCAAGTAGCCGGCTTAGAAGAACTCCTAAACGTACAACTATTCGAACGCACCCGCAGCGGGACGAGTCTGACCATCGAGGGCCGCGAGCTGCTAACCAGTGCGCGCAGGATTATCGAGGAGGCACAGGGCTTTGCTATGCAGGCAGGCTCTCTGGCTGGGGGCGGGGCTGGCACTTATCGCATGGGGGTTACGCCAACTCTCGGCCCCTATTTGCTCCCCCACATCCTCTCGCCCATTCATACGAAGTATACCGACCTCAAACTCTATGTCAGAGAAGATGCGCCAAGCGATCTCGAATACGGTCTATTAAACTCGCAGCACGACTTTATTCTGAGCACCCAACCTATTATGTCGAGCAGCCTCGTTGTAGTGCCTCTCTTTAGAGAACCCCTCAAATTGGTTATTTCGCGCGATCACAAGCTCGCCAACAAAAAAACGATTAACCGCATGGATCTCTTAGGCGAGCAAGTCTTAACCATCGGCGAGCACCACCTTTTCCATCGCCAGATTACCGAGCTATGCGAGAAAGTTGGCGCCGAAGTTCGTCGCGATTACGAAGGCACAAGCCTAGATACTCTGCGTCAAATGGTGGTGATGGGTATGGGTATCGCTTTCCTGCCAGCCCTGTATGCCAAGTCGGAAATACGCGATGAGAAAGACTTACGTGTCGCCGACGTAGAAGGTGTAAACGTGATGCGAAATCATGCTCTCGCCTGGCGTAGCACCTCTCCGCAGCGTCACTTTTACAAAGAGTTGGCGATCGAAATTCAGAATATCGTGCGAGCGAATTTGAGCTCGATAGTCATTCCATTTAGTTAGAGGCTGGCGGATCCCTCTTGTATATAGAGGGCCTGCCAGTGAAGAAAACTAGTGCGCGGTTACGCCAGGCTTTATCTTATCGGAGCTGAGAAACACTTGTTCGACGTCTATGCTGTCGAAACGATAGTGCTGATTGCAGAACTCACAGGTTACCGACACGTCTCCTTCCTGCTCCAACACCTCCAACACTTCGGGTTTACCGAGGGTTAGTAGCATCGCACCTGTGCGCTCGCGCGAACAGCTGCAATAAAACTCGAGAGGGTTTGAGTCAAACAACCGTATCTCTTCTTGGTGAAAGAGTCGGTAAAGAACGCTCTCCAACTCCGCCAGCTTTAGCTCTTGCGCTGACAATGTGTCGGCGAGCATAACCACACGATTCCATGCGTCTTCATCGGCCGCTTTACCGGGTAGCTTCTGCAATAGCATCCCACTTACATTGTCTTTATCGCACGTGAGCCAGAAGCGTGTCGCTAATTGATCTGACGTCGCGAAATAATGTTCTAGGGCATCTGCAAAATTGGCACCCTGCAAAGGCGCAATACCCTGATGCGGCTCGGCACCATCAGTTTTAATCGTGATCACGAAATATTCACTACCAAAAATCTGCGCAAGATCCATCCCATCCGTGATCTCGCCAACCTGCCTTGCTATTCCGCGGATCTGGTTCTCTGAATTCGCCTCAACCACAAGCAACCCAAGGGGTCCGCTGCCACGAACCTGAAGAATTACGCTACCCTTTATTTTAAGGGTATCAACAAGCAGCACCATCGCAGCAAGTGCCTCTCCAAGCAATGTCAGCGCACGACCCTCGAGCCCAGACTGCGAGACAATGCGTGCCCACGATTCGTCTAACGATACGTACTGGCCACGTATGGGGTGTCTATCAAAGAGAAATCGTTGGCTTTGATCTAGGCTTTTCATGCTACTGCTTCCGCGCGTTTGGATACTTAAAGGCTGACCGACTTCTCTCGGCCGGGGCACTAAGTTTACCTCACTCAGGACAATCCCGCGCACGCTTTACACGAAAGATACTATGGCTGCTGAGGCGTACTTCGATGCGCCTACTGATCGCTCCTCGGACGCCCGTTTTTGGGCTCAGGTCTGTTACAAAAAATCATGAATCTCCCATAAAATCGACGAGCAGGCCTGTGGTAATCTTCACTGTCTCCAGATTAGAGTGCTAGCCATGCAGCCCATTGAAAATAAATATTTTTTAAAGAAATTACTGCCGCTAGCTATCGCAACTGCTGCGTCTATAATTATTGCGCAGCCCCAGAAAGCGTGGTCTCAAGAACCAACAGACAGCGACGAAGAGTCGTCGACCGTTGTTTACCAGGCTGAGTTCTTCGATCAGTATCAGCCATTTTCAGTGAACGATATGCTCGCTCGTATTCCCGGGATCAACCTCGCACGTGGCGGAGGCGATAGCCGACGCGGCCTAGGTGCTGGTGGTAATCAGGTGCTAATTAATGGCCGAAGAGTTGCGGGCAAAGGTAATGAGGGCAACGCACAACTGTCTCGGATACCCGCAACCGAGGTTGAGTATATTGAGATCATCCGCGGCACCTCAGGCGACCTTGATGTGCGAGGCGGCAATCAAATTATTAACGTCGTTTTGCAGCAGGCGCAAAGCAGCCAGTCTTATGCCTATGAGGTAAACACCGACCACTATCATGACGGAAAGTATCAACCGGGCGCCAAGCTGTCGGTCACCGGTCAAAACCGAAAACTAAACTATTTTCTTAGCGCCGAGCTTGAGCCTCGATGGGAGTATAGAGACGGTTTCGAAAGTGCGTTTGACGTGAACGGCGTACTGTCTAATACGGTTACTCGGGATGAAGGAAGAGATGCCTGGCCCGTTACACTGCAGGCGAATCTGGGTTACGAATTTAGTCAGAAAGATACAGCGAATATTAATCTGCAGTGGAACGACAATGACTACGAATCGTATGCTGACCGTATCCTAACAGACTTTTTAACAACCCCAGCAACAAGCACCGTAGAGCGCGATACGATACCCATCGAGCAAAGCTCCTGGGAAGTTGGCGGCGACTACATGCATGTTTTTGGCAATGGCAATCGTTGGAAAACGTTGTTCATCGTTAATGATGCAGACGACAACAGCGTGCGCAGTCGGTATCAAGTTGATGGCACTAACTTAGAGAGAGACCTTTTCCTATCGAACGTTGAACGCACGCGAGAACGGATTATTCGATCTTCCTATATCGCTAGTTTTTCTCAAGCGCACTCTGTTGAGTCAGGAATAGAAAGAGCACAAACTACGTTGGATACTTCCCTCCAACTAGGGCTGCTTGGAAGCACATCCGCAGGCGAGCGTTTTGGTGGGCTCACAGCAATCACAGATTCAACTGGCACGGTAGAAGAGCTGCGCAGCGAGTATTTTGCCATACACAATTGGCAACTGAATGACCGTATGAGCCTCGAAAGCACTATGCTGTTTGAGGACAGCACGATTTCGCAGAGCGGAACGTCCAACAGATCACGAAGTTTTACTTTCTTCCGACCCCGTTTTGATTACCGGTTCGATTTAACAACGTCTATGCAGTTCCGAGCGACGATAGAGAAAGACGTGCAGCAGTTGAGCTTCAGAGACTTTACCGCTGGCGTCGATTCGGGTGACGACGAACAAAACGCGTTCGAAGGCAACGCGGATTTGCGCCAGCAACAGCTCTGGCGCTACGAAGCCAACTTTGAGTATCGTCTGCCGCAGGACGCTGGAGTAATTAACACCAATTTCTTTTTCGAAGATTTAGAGGATGTAATCGACAACGTAGACGTATCGACTGCTACAGAGGTCCTCTCAGCGCGAGGAAACGTTGGCGACGGCGAACGCTACGGCGTAAGGCTAGATGGAAGCCTCCGTCTCAGCTTCGTTAATCAGCCACAGATTTTGGTTACCGCGGGATTGAATCTCGAAGAATCCACATTGGTCGATCCCTTTTTGAATATAGACAGAGAGCGTTCAATGCGCGGTGGAGGCAGCAGCTACAGCTTCGGATTCCGTCATGATATCCCGTCGTTCAGAAATATGAATTACGGTATCAACTATCGTCGTGAGTTCTACAACGAGTTCAAGGTTTACGATATTGATAAAACTGAGCAGTATCCTAAGATCGGCTCCTATTTTGGCTGGGCCGAAATCCAAGGCAACACCGGGGTGATCTATCGGTTCGAAGTGCGTGACTCTCGAGATCGCTGCCGCGTGCGCACTCGATATGCCGGAGGCACGATTGCAACCGGTTACATCGAAGAGATCGAAGATTCGTGCTCAGATGCAGGCCCCGTGCTGGCTTTGAAGATACGCGGCACCTTTTAATAACAACCGGTTTGACTAAACGCACCGCGCTGCCGACCGCAACGCGGCTCCGAAAGGGGGAGGACTTTGGTTCCACCAAAGACCGAATCACACTAACCGGTCTTTATCGCAGCCTTTCCAAACACCCATAAAAAAACCCCGCACTCAAACGAGTACGGGGTTCTTCTAAATATAATGCCTGACAATGACCTACTCTCACATGGGGAAACCCCACACTACCATCGGCGCTAAGCACTTTCACTTCTGAG
>Ga0206677_10004210_pt1 | contig 11839 bp, 12 predicted proteins | sample M130m12015metaG_FD_155475 | JGI IMG/M metagenome (GOLD analysis project Ga0206677, IMG submission 155475) | Ammonia-oxidizing marine archaeal communities from Monterey Bay, California, United States - M1 30m 12015 | ecosystem: Environmental > Aquatic > Marine > Intertidal zone | place: USA... | reverse complement strand
CCCCTTTGGAATGGAGAGAAACCATAAAAGAAGGAGTATTAGCATGGAATGAAGCTTTTGAAAAAGCAGGATTTAAAAATGCGATGGAAGTAAAGATACAACCAGACGATGCAGACTGGGATGCAGGAGATGTTCGATACAATGTTCTCCGCTGGACTTCCTCTCCAAACCCTCCATTTGGTGGTTACGGTCCCAGTATGACAAACCCAAGAACAGGAGAAATTATTGGAGCAGATATTATGTTAGAGTTTGTTCACTTTACCAATCGTGTCTTTTATGATAAATTATTTACCTCAGCATCTTCAAATATGGCCCTTGAGAGTGAGGAAGCTATAGAACAAGGCAAAATGCAAGACTCTGAATTATTTTGTTCTATCGGGCATATAATGCACGAAAATATGTTGTTTGGTAAAACTTTAGCTCAAGTAGCAGGCGCTTCAGATTCTGATTTAAAACAAATCATTGAAGAAGGAATGAAATCCCTTATTATGCATGAAGTAGGACATACTTTAGGACTAAACCACAATATGAAAGCTAGTGTGATTTATTCCCCAAGCCAATTGGCAGATCCAGACTTTATTGAAGGCAAAGCTTTGACCGGTTCGGTAATGGATTATGCGGGGATCAATCTTACATTAGACAAAGAAAAGCAAGGGCAATACTTTGATATGGCAGTAGGTCCTTATGATTTTTGGGCTATACAATTTGGATATACTCCATTTGAAAACCAAGAAGAGCTAGATGCGTTACTCGCACGTTCTACCGAGCCACAATTAATTTTTGGAAATGATGCAGATGACATGCGTTCTCCTGGAAAAGGAATTGACCCAAGAGTGATGACCGGTGACTTATCAGGAGATCAAATTTCTTACTCAATAAACCGTTTCAAAATTGTTAATGCTGCGATGAAGGAGATCAAAACAAAAATGAATAAAGATGGGGAAACTTATGAAGATTTAAGAAGAGCCTACTACACCCTCAATGGACAAGCCGCTCGTGCTGGTGACGTTCTCTCAAGGTTTATTGGTGGAGTTTATGTAGATCGCGCAATGATAGGACAAGAGGGTGGAAATGTGCCTTATACCCCCGTAAGTTTACGGGATCAAAAAAGAGCCTTAAGTGCAATAGAAACGTATGTATTTGCACCCAATGCGTTTGCTGCATCAGGTAATATTTATAACTCGTTAGCGAGACAACGTAGAGGCTTCAATTTCTTTAGTGGTCCAGAAGATCCAAAAATTCATGATCGAATTTTAGGATATCAAACACGTGTTTTATCCCACTTAATGCATCCTAACACACTTCAACGCATTATGGACTCTGAACTTTATGGAAACCAATACAGTTTAGGTACTTTTATGTCAGATTTGAATGACGCTATTTTTAAGGCAGATATCAAAGGAAATGTAAACACGTTCCGTCAAAACTTACAAGCGGTTTATGTAAAACGCTTAATACAGATGGTCGTTGGAAAATCAAACTCTAGGTTTAAGGTTCCTGCAAAATCTTTAGCGATTTATAACCTGAATAAAATTGCTAAACTTACCAAAAACGCTAAAGGTGATATTTCAAGTATTGCCCATAAAAATCATTTAAACACACTTATTAGCAATTCACTTAAAGAAATTAAATAGTGTTTGTTCTATATCATAAAAAAACCCTCCAATAAGGAGGGTTTTTTTATTAATCTAAGTCATGACGTTTCATCGCTCTTCGATAATTCATAGCAACAGTATCAAATTTCAAATGCAATTCTTCTGCTAAATCGAAAGGGACCTGTCTTGGTCTTTGTGACTCCACAATACGTTTGTCTTGGTCAAAAATTACTTGTTCAAAATCTTGCAAAATAGTATCTGGTTCCTCTAAATTATAGTTTCGCCCAATAATACAATACCCCCTGGATTCATTCTGTGATATCGGTTGTGATACAAAAAGGTATAACATCCCTTTCTTTCCTCCCCATCCTAAACGCAAAACTATAGTGTAAGGAAGATGAAGTTCATACACACTTCGTCGCTCTGGCTTAACCACATCATCATTTGCAAAAACTGGAAAGTCGTCAGTATTTGATGCTTCAGGTCTTACAATATCATAATGTAATACGTGCTTTTTGAGTGTAACTTTACAATCGGGTACTTCTGGGCGTTCTGGATCTCCAAGTAAACCAGGGTGAACCCAAGGAAAATGACCAAAATCTGTAAAGTTTTCTAATTGTCTAGAACTAGCACTTTTCCAATCAAAAGGTCCTGTATTCACAAATTTCCATTGACTATCATCATATTCTGGAACATCAGGATGAGCATACAAGGGCTTTTCTAAAGCCACCCATACCAATCCAAATCTTTCTAAACAGTGGTACGTTTTTGTTTTTGCTTTTCTAGGAATTTCAACCTCTGGAGCTTGAGGAATATGAACACAGGCACCCTTTTTGTTATATTCCCAGGCATGATAGGGACAAACAAGATAATCTTCTTTTATCCACCCTAAGGACAAAGCTGTTCCTCGGTGAATACATAAATCTTTCATCGCATGAACCATCCCGTCTGATGTTCTCCACAATACCAATGCTTCATCCAGTAAGAAGGTGCCAAAAGGAGCCTCTTTTTTTATCTCATTACTATATCCAACAGGATGCCAACAAGCTTTTAATTTTTTTGGAAAATTTTTCTCCATTTCTAACATTTGATCACATTATAAATTTATTGCTTTCAATGAAACAATCATTTAGAATTGTTCAGAACTTTTATATTTCCTTTAACAAGCGCAAAAACCGCTGACTTCAATGAATTCTTTTCTAACCAAACAATAAATGAGTTTCAATACCGTTTCTATATTACTATATCCACTTTGAATATGAAAAATGCCATTCTATCAACGCTCAATTATAGAATTTTAATTATTATAGTTGAAACTTTAGTTATCTTTTTTGTTTACAAAACTTATCAAGTAAATGTGGAAGTGGATTTTTTTATTTTTAGTATTGCTATAGTTTTTCCTCTTGTGTTTTCAATCACGAGTGCTTACCAAAGAAGGCAAGATTCTATCATAGAATTTTCAAAGTTTAGAAATAAAATAATTGATGTTTCCAATTTAATGTACGCTGTAAATGGATTCAAAAAAGAGGATTATAACAAAATTTTTAATGTTCTATTAAACATTCAAGAAGAGTTTTTAAATTACATGATCAATGGGAATGATCCAGAAATTTATGATCAGATACGCCAAAAGAGAAAAGATCTCTTCAAAGAAATCGTTTCCTACAAGGAGCTCTTTAATGAAAGAGAAAAAGACAGTATTATAGGCGTAAAAAATGAAATGTTTCTTTCAATGGAAAAGCTCAACGGAATAAAGCTTCACAACACCCCCATTTCTCTTAGAAGGTACTGTTTGATCTTTATCTATATTTCTCCATTATTATTTAATACTAAATTAATTTCAGAAAATCAATTTCAGATTTATTTAGGAATAGACATTCCTGTTTCAGTATTCTTTTCCATGTTGATTAGTTTTATCCTTATGGCACTATACAATATTCAAGATTATATAGAAAATCCCTTTGACCAAAAAGGACTGGATGATCTAAAAATTAACGCCCTCAAAATAAGTAATAGAGAAAATCTGTATGAATAGATTTCTGAAGTGTTAACTCTTGCACAAAAATAATTGTGACAATCCCTTTTTTTTAAAAAGTTTTTTCATTCACTTTAAAGACAATTTTAGTCTATCTACCCACAGGACCGCCTTGAAAATCTATTTTCTTAAATATACTCATAAATAAAACTTATATTAGTTGCACTAAATTTTATATTAAAAAGTCCACTAAAATTATGAGCAATCAATCAATAATTGAAAATAGCTTTGTCCATATTAAGGAAAATAAAGAGCTTTTTATTCAAAACTTTTATTCAAATCTCTTCACATTAGCGCCAGAAGTAAAGCCTCTATTTAACAATACAAATAAAATTAAACAAGGGGAAAAGCTATACAATTCCCTCTTATTATTGGTAGAAAATTTAAAAGATCCTGATCTACTTAGTGATCTTTTAGGGTCCTTGGGTAAAGACCATATTTCTTATGGTGCACAAAACGCACACTATCCTGTTGTAGGAGAGTGTTTGATTTTAACCTTTAAATCTATCTTAAAAGAAAAGTGGAATAGTGAAACTGAAAAGGCTTGGATCGAAACCTATACTGCCGTTACAGATATGATGACAAAAAACATTAGCTAGTTATCTTTTTCAAAAAAAAAATATACCGCTCTAAATATTTGACCTTAACTCAAAGGTTAAAAAAAAGTAATTCTTTTTTAAAAAAAATAAGCCATTGGTTTTGGGATGAATCAGTCACTAAAATTGCAGTCGTTGTTTCATCCATGTTCTTTATTTTTGGTTTTTTAGCCAGAAAATTTGTTTTTTTAGAAGTAATCTTCGATTCTTTAGAGCCTTTGGGTTTAATCCTAGCGGTAACACTCTATTTTAAAGAATCACCTCAAAGAAAGAAGAAACAAAAATATGACGCTTTAATTACCATTGACTCTGCATCAGGCATAAAAAATAGTAAAGCTAGATTAATTGCTTTAGAAGATCTGGTTGACTTAGGGGTCAAATTAGAGGAGTTAGATTTAAGTAATTCCAATCTGCTAGAAATTGAAATGAATGGAGCAGAAATGAATAAATCTAATTTTAAAAATGCGATTCTAAAACACGCCATATTAAACTTAACAACATTTCAAAAATCCAACTTTTCTAATGTTGATGGATCTGGAACAGAAGCCATGAGTTCAAATTTTAGTTTTTCCATTTTTGAGAATGCCAATTTTAATAATTCCAACTTTAAAGATTCAAACTTTATGTTTTCTTCATTCCATAACGCAAGTTTTATTGGCGCAGATTTTACAGGAGCGAACCTTAAAGGAGTGAAGTTTGAAAATGCAATTCTTAATGGAGCCAATTTCAAGAACGCAAGTGTTGACATTGAAGAACTCTCAAAGGCGAAAATCACCAAAGCTATTATGCCTAATGGGAAATTGTTTAAGGATTAAAAGCATATTTGACAATAAGATCCAAAGAAGTGTATTCTAGTGTTTTTTCATGAGTAGCCTCTAAAATTAAATTTGGAGCCTTTCCTGCTTTCTCTGCTTGAATCCAACGTGTTACGCACAAACACCATCGATCGCCTTCTTTTAATCCTGGAAATTCATAATATGGAATCGGTGTAATCAGATCATTTCCTTGTGCTGCCGAAAAAATTAAAAATTCATCCGTCACAACAGCACAAACAGTGTGTGTCCCTGTATCCTCAGAAATCGTTTTACAAGAGCCGTCTCTAAAATATCCGGTCATTGGACTGGTACAGCAGATTTGAAGGGGTTCTCCAAAAACATTCTTTTCCATTGTCTCGTTTAAAAACTTTTATTCATTACGCTTTTTAATACACCTTTCTCTCAAATCATTTGATGAAAAAACACTCAGTAAACTTAACTTAAAAAGATGCGTTTTGTTCGAATTCTTTCTAATTTCTTGTTAGATTTATTAATAGTTAAGCTAAATGAACTTCTTACACGTTTTATCAAGAATATCAACACGATGAAAAATAATCTCTTGTTTTTACTATTAAACCGTTTTGTTATAATTCATTCAATATGAAAGATACTTATAAAACCATTGATATTCCACCAGAAGAAACCCTCTTTAAAGAGAAGGGAAGTAAATTCTTTGGTTATGCTTTTCCAATTCTTAATGAAGATGAGGTAAAACTTGCGCTCGCTCGTTTAAAAAAAAAGCATCATAACGCAGGGCATTTTTGTTATGCTTGGCAATTAGGATCCGAAACCATTCGTTTTCGAGTAAATGATGATGGAGAACCCAATAACTCTGCTGGAATGCCGATTTATGGTCAACTTCAATCTTTTGAGGTTACAAATATTCTAGTAGTTTCAGTCCGATATTTTGGTGGAGTGAAATTAGGAGTAGGCGGCTTAATACAAGCCTATAAACATTCTGCTCAAATCACCTTAGAGAGTGCTCCTATTATTGAAAAAACAATTGATTTAATGTATACATTGAATTTCGGATATGATTTAATCAGTAAAGTGATGCGTATCATAAAAGAAAAAAACATTAAAATAATTAATCAAAAATTAGAGGTCAATTGTGTTTACACTATCGTTGTTAGGAAAAAGGAAGCTGATGTCGTTTTTCATCTATTCAACAGCATCTATACAATGAAAATTGAACAGTTGGAAGGGAATTTCCCTTAATGGACTCACTATATCTAATTGTGAAGTAGTAGTTAAATTTTAAATAATAGAAAAGTTTAAAATAAAGAGTACCTACCTCGAACTGATAAAGTATTTAGAGCCTCCATCACAAAACAAAGGCAAGTCTTCACTTACTTCATTAGTAGCTTGTTTCATTCTTGGTAAAGTGTATTGAGTTTAATCTACTTAAGAGGATTGGAAATACCTGAACTTACTGAAGATATGCCTAGGGCTTAGGTAATATATCATTACACAAGCGCTAAACCAAAAAGAAAAGTGGATTTAAAACCCCCCCCTGAAATACAGCAACAAGAGTATTTAGTTTTATAGCTTTCAAAAACAATGTTATAGTCTACGTCCTTTCCTATATGCTTGATTACATACTGACAGACCTGTTCACTATCATAGATTGGTTGATAATCCCCAACACCTTACAAACTTCCCCCAAACAAACACCCCTAAAACCACTACACAGGAATCTTATCTTAAGGCAATAATATCAATGGATTATAAGGGGTTTGGATTGTGTCCATTAGTGTAAAAGAAAAATGCTAGAATTTAAACTTCAAGAAGATTTCATTTCCACTTCTTGTAACAGCCGCCTGTCCACTGGGAATACCAAAGTCATAAGCGTATGCAGCAGTAAGACCAAATTTCGTTTTTACTATTAATAAAACGTTGGAGTAACCTATGCTCTTATACCCTCCTCCGATTTCAACTGTATCTTTAAAATCAAAAGTGCATCCTATATGAGTTTGATTCTCTCCATTGGGATTTAGCCTTACACTGATAAAAGGCTTTAGTTTTGAACCAAATACTCCCGTGTTGAATGAAGTTCCTGCCAATAAATAAGCTACAGGTTTTTCAGAACCGATAAAGGCATCATCTTCAACAAACTTCTCAGGGTTTAAAAGTTAGGGATAGAAGCCGAGAGATAAAAATTCTCAGATTTTAATAAGGCTCCAAGGCCAAATACAGGGAATATTGTACTGCCGTTTGAGGCAATGGCTCAATTCATTTCTTTAATTCAAGACAACTAATCTTCTAATTCACGGATTTTAATGTTCTTAAAGTAAGACTTCCCAGGGTGATCTTGAAAGCAAATATTTCCTTCAGAAAACTTTGCAAAATCATACCAGCGTTTGTCTCCCAAATAGGGGTAATCATCTGACTTACTGAATTTACTTTGATTGTACAAAACATTCCATTGGTCACCCCTTAATTCAAATGTATTGATTAGGGAATCATTTAATTTCACAAAGCCATAATTGTTTTTTTGGTCAATCTTAATGTGATACGTATTCCATTGACCCGCTGGATTCGGCGGACTCTTAATTGTAGGAGCATATAAATCATAAACTGCACCCAAATAATGCTTTCTTTCATCCAAATCCCTCAGGATATTATTAAGCTCAATTTCCCCACCTAATATTTGTTCAGGTGTTTCATATGCAGCAACATCAATGATTTGAATTTCTTGTCCGGTCTGATAGGGAAATTTGTAGGCTGCATCTTCTCTAACCCCCCACATAAATCCGCTATTTCCTCCTTCCTCAATTTTCCAATCAAAAACAATTTCAAAACTAGAATACATTTTATTGGATAGTATACTGGCATCAGCCTGTCCTGATTCTAAACTTGAAAGAGTATCGAAAATCAAAATATTATCCTTAACACTCCATCCTTTTTTTGTACCATCGTCCTGGAAAATATGCCATCCATCCAAAGAGTTATTGATGATTAAATTCTCCCATTTTTCCTCTTTTGGGCTGCAACTAAGGAAGATAAGTGAAATTAAAAATAGTTTTTTCATGCTGGTGTTTTAATTTACTACAAGATAAGAAAACCTTCAGTAGCTCTCCTATTTCGTTTGTAATTAAACTTTAGGCTGATATGACTTTTATAAAGAAAAAATCCTTTACAAAATGTAAAGACTTCCTAAAAGAGTTGTCTCTTTTTTGTGGTCCCACCTGGGCTCATTACTGTTTATAACTATTTGATTTACAGTATATAAAAACACATAAATCGTACCCTGGGAAACTGATTTAGTCCCTTTTGGGTACTAAGTTATTTGGTGGGGTACTAACAACCTCTGTTAAATCTAATAGAAGTTAATTCTAAACTATTTTTTATCGTTTTTTATCGTTTTCTAAAACTTTCTATACTTATATATGTAACCTTCTCTCCAACATGGGGTAAAGAGGAGTTCACCCATGAGGGACGAAAGTTAGTTAGTGGGAAAGACATCGGTTAGTAGATTATAAATAATAGTTGAGGTTTCACCGGTAGTTACAAAAATGGTTTTATTATAAATCTGATATGGGGAACAATGGACTGGTCAGAAGAAGTTTAAGATTCAAGGTTACTGAGAGTATGAAAACTCTAAGGGGTTTGGTGTATCTAATTTATGCTGAACGATTATTAAAAGTTTAAAGAAAAAGTATCAACCTCGAACTTAATACTCACAAAGGAAATAATATGATAGAATTAACAGATGAACAAGCAAGACATATGGTAGAACTATTAAAGAAGAAGTCTGTCTTGATTAAAAACTTTTCTCATAAACTTGAGAAATACCGTATCTCAGGAGATAGAGAAATGTATGATAAGATGTTTGATGAACTATTAGAGAAAGAGGAGATTAAAGTATATGGAAAGAAGATTGAGTAAAAAAGATTTAATGGAACTCTATGGAGTAGATAGAGTAACCATAGAAGATTGGAGAAGAAATAGAGGGTTGAAACTACCCATTCAAAATACATCACAGAAAAGGATTTATTAGAGTGGGAAGAGGGATTGAAAGGAATCTATTTAGTTAAGAGGTTAACTAATCAAAGTGTATCAAAGTGAAGTGAAGAATTGATAGACTCTCTTAAAAACTTTTGAATTGAATAATGTATCAGTATTTATAGGATGAGGTTTCTTGTAACTGAGAAAATACTTTTCCCCTAATCCTTTATCAGTGTGGTTTTTATATAGGGGTTAATTTTTTCTTCCTATGGAAAATCATTTGATTGGAGTCCTCAGGGGGACATCGTGTAAAAGTAAAACCGTTATATTACTATAATGTAAATGTTTTTTAATTTTTGATTTCAATCAGAGCCTTATCTAAGTTTGATTTATAATCTGAAATTCGTGCATGAGCCAGGCCATCAATTAAAAGAACTACCCCAAGCATAAGAATAATTGTAATCATACTCGCTCTCCATAAAGGCCTGTCAACAAGAAAAATTACGAACGAACATATCAAAATAATTACAGGGATTGAGGTAAAAACAATTGTTTTGTATTCCTTAAGTGTACGGTCTACTCGTTCTAATTCTGAATTGATAAATGAAATAGGTTTATCATTATAATCAACTGCAAATTGAACGATTCTCGATTTATTGGTAAAAAACAACCCAATTCCAACAGTCATTAAAAACATTCCTGCAACAAACATTGGAACAATATAACCTTTTGCTAAATCGGTTTTACCAAACTGCCATATTCCAAAACTCAATGAGAGAAAAATAATCCCACAAAGGATAAAAAATGAGGTTGAAACTAATTCTGCTTTTGCCCAATCGATTGCGATCTTTAAAATATCCATCTTCTAATTTAGTTTAAATTTTTCTCTGTATTCAGTTGGACTTGTTCCTTCTTTCTTCTTGAACAGTCTTGAAAAATAGGATGGATATTCAAACCCTAATTCATAAGCAACTTCTGATACCGTTTTATTAGGTTGTAACAAAATATTTTTCGCTTCATCGATGAGATGTAGGTGTAAATGTTCAGTCGAAGTCTTGCCTGTTTCTTTTTTAATCGTATCGCTTAAATAACGTTGTGAAACTGACAATTTGTTTGCTATCTGCTCTATATTTGGTATTCCATTTTCTTGAAGTTTTCCTGATTCAAAATACGAGATTAAATAATGGTTGAACTGTTCCGACAAATTATTTGATAATTCTTTTCGATTTAAAAACTGCCTTTCATAAAAACGGTTTGCGTATTTGAGCAAGGTGTCCAATTGAGAAATGATGATATCTTTACTAAACTCATCTTGATTGTTTTGATATTCAATTTCAATATTTTCTACAATGGATTCTATTTGTCTTTCTTCTTTAGGTGAAAGGTGTAATGCTTCATTTACGGAATATGAAAAGAATCCGTATTTTTTTATACGTTTTGCTAATTCCGTTCCCTTTAGAAAATCCTCGTGAAAGTTTATTGAAAATCCTTTTTGTTCAAATACTGCTTGACTATCCCATTGCAAGACTTGTCTTGGTGAAATAAATAATAATGCACCGTTGGTAAAATCGTATTGGGTACGACCGTAGTTTATACTACCCTCTACGAACTTTTTAAAACTAATGGTATAACAATCATTTGTAATTGGTGGTGAACTTTCTCTTGTACAAGGTAAGTGCCCTTCTCCTTTTGAGTTAAAAACACTCAACATTGGATGTTCTGGACGAGGCAATCCTAAATATCTTAAATAGGATGATACGGTTTTGAAGTGTTTCATTTCACTAATTTAAATATTCCATTTTACTCCTGTCTCTTTTTCTGAAAGTTCCCACAGTCTTTTAGCTACTCTTTTATCTTTAGCGTGTGATTCTATTTTGTGTGCTCCAACTGGACCTACCCAATTGTTTCTTCCTTTTGGACCATAAAAGCCGCTTTGGTCAAGATTTGGTTCTGTGGCACACATTAATTGCGGATACGCACCTTTCTCGGCAGATTGTGTTAGTGGGGATAATTTCATTAGATTGAAGATGAATTTCATCATAAAACTACCACTTGTATTTATAAGGTTTGTTCTTGATGAACCAGGATGACAAGCATATACTTTAACATCTGTTTTTCCTGATTCTCTCAATCTATCTTGTAATTCGTATATTGACATTATCTGTGCAAGTTTACTTTGGCTGTAAGCGTTATTAGGTGTGTAACCTTTATCCCAATTTAAGTCATCAAATTTTATCGTTTTGATACCCATATCATAACCCATACTTCCAACTGTTACGATCCGACCTTTGGATTTTTCTATAAGTGGGAACAATAGAGCTTGTAATGTCCAATGCCCATAGTAATTGGTTCCCATTTGACTTTCCCAACCGTCAACAGTTATCGTCTGTTTTGGTACTTGAGCTATTGCTGCATTACAAATAAGAGCATCTATTTGATGAGCTGTTTTTAATACTTCTTCGGCTGCTTTTTTTACAGCTGATTGTTTAGATAAGTTCATTTGAATATTAATTACTTCAATATCTTTACCCAATTCTAGTTCTAATATTGTGATAGTGTTTTCCGCTTTTCTTGGATTTCTATTAAGCATTATCACTTTTGCACCTTTTGAAAGTAGAATTTTTGCGGCTTCAAATCCTGTTCCGCTTGTAGTTCCTGTTATTACGAATGTCTTTTCACTCAAATTCTCTATTCCGTCAGGTGTCCAACCTTTTTTATCAAATTGATTTGTTCCCATTTGTCTATTTTCTAATGTTAAATTTTATAAGTCAAAGGTCGGATGGAAGCAAGTAAAATTCCTTATACAGATTTTCGAATGTCGTATACTTTTTGGATGGATTTATCTCATTT
>Ga0206677_10004207_pt1 | contig 11845 bp, 6 predicted proteins | sample M130m12015metaG_FD_155475 | JGI IMG/M metagenome (GOLD analysis project Ga0206677, IMG submission 155475) | Ammonia-oxidizing marine archaeal communities from Monterey Bay, California, United States - M1 30m 12015 | ecosystem: Environmental > Aquatic > Marine > Intertidal zone | place: USA... | reverse complement strand
AATCCGGCGTATCTATAATATTTACTTTAATATTACCTTTTAGCTTGTTCATTGCTAAAGCAGATACAACCTGCTCATCAGCTTCACCTATAATTAGTAGAGGTTTATTATTTTTTATAACATACTCTAACACGCTTTGTATTTTACGTATGTTTTCTATTTTATTTTCAACTAGTAGTACTAACGGGTTTTCAAGTACAGCTTCTTTTTTACCTTCATCTGTTATAAAGTGAAAGTTTTTTAAAGGTTTATCAATAGCCGCTCCGTTTATTACTTCGTAACTTGTAGTGCTATCATTCGATACCTCCATAGTAACAACACCGTTCTTGCCAACTTCCTTAAAAGCTTCTGCTATAACGTTTCCTAATTCGTTGTCGTTATTAGCTGAAATGGTAGCAACATTGTTTATCATGTTACCTTCTACCGGTACCGCTACTTTTTCTAAGTACTTAATTACTTTTTTAGTAGCATCTTCAATACCTTTTTTCATTTCTCGAGATCCACTGTTATCAGCAGCGTAAGCTTTTAAAAGAATTGAGTGTGCTAGTACTGTAGCTGTTGTTGTTCCGTCTCCAGCTTCTTTCACAGTTTGTCTAGCGGCTTCCTTTAGAAGCGTTGCACCCATATTCTCAATAGGATCTCTAAGTGTTATTGAATTAGCTACAGTTACACCATCTTTAGTAATAACCGGCTTTCCAAATTCGTTCTCAAGCATGACGCACTTTCCGCTAGCCCCTAAAGTAGAGCTTACTGCCTTTGTTAGTTTGTCAATACCTTTAAACACATTATTTTTTGCCTCATCGCCGAAGCTGAGGTTTTTTACAATTGCGTTACTCATTTTATTTAATTAGATTTAATTCTTAATACTATTGTAGTATTATTACACGTTTGATGTATAAATTACCTTTTTTATTCCGGCTCCTCTGCGGCTTCTTCTCCTATAGGTTCAGAAACTTCACTTTGCCATGTAAAGTACAAGTCTTCATTAACTGGTGTAATTTGAGATTGTATGTCAGCAGCTATACTAGCTTGCATTTGACCTACATCTAAAGAGTCTTCTAACCAGCCAACAACAACAGACTCAAAAGCTTCAGTGTTCTCATAAGGAGTAAAAGAATCTCCAGTTACATAAGTATAACCTTGAGTACCAATATTGGTTGACGAATAAGTTTTACCGTTTGACTCTTCAGAACCTGTGTACATGTAATGCACCGTGTAGATTACGTTTTCTTCACCTTCAGCTTGAATGTGAGCGTTCATTTGCGGGATGTCCCATTTGTAAGTAATTGCCATTTTTATTTATTTATTTATTTATCTATTAAGTTATTGATCGAAAATTATATCAATGTCAACCTTATTGTCAGGTGAAGAAGGAACCGTGTCTGTTTCTGCAGATGTTAACGTAAACTCAAATGTAGCATAATCATCACCCCCGTAAAAATACACATAAAAAAATTCTTCTGGATAAAACTGCCCATTCCTTTCGTTAGCAGACAAATTTTCAGTTATTGAGCTAGTTGTGTAACCAGTGCTTACGGTAGTTCCCGTAGAACTTCCCAACCTTACAGTAGGTTCAATATCTGCGTGAGAGCTGCTAACATATTTCCAGGTAAAAGTAACATCTTGATCATCAACACTTTGATTAGTGATATGTGCAAACGGATGAGAGTTTATTCCTCCGGTTCGATTCCAAGAAACAGTAAGAGTATTAACTACAGTTGCATCGTAGTTTCTAAAGTTTAATAATTCATTTTTTGACCCACTATAAGTAGAGTCAAACTTGCCGGCTACAGCATCTGCAAAAGAATCAACTAAATCATCTGTTGTTGGATTTACTACATTAACCACTGTTTGGAGATCGAATGTTGAACTATCTGGTACTGCCATTATTTTTCTAGTTTTTCTAACCTAGCTTCTAACTCAGCTATCTTAGCGATTAATAAATCTATATACTTAACGGATTTAAATCCTTCATCGTCAGTGTTAACAAATTCAGGATGTTTTTCCTCTAGTTCTTGCGCTATAACTCCTGTTCTATATTCGCCTTGGTCACCTTTCATTTCGAAAGACTTCCAAGATACATCTACATTATTACCTGTTAAATCCTCAATTTTAGTTTTATTCCTTTTGTCAGAAGATAAAACAAAGTTTTTAGCTCTTACAACACCGTTCGCTCCTATCTTAGTTGCATTCGCCCAGTCCCAAGTTTCTCCACCATCAGCAGTAGAAGGAGCAAATATATAACCATCATCGGAAGATATATGATGAACCCAAGACTTATAGCCTGAATTTACTTTTATATAAATAGGCGTGGAGTTATTTGTTATAAGCATCCTACCACTATTAATAGTTAGTCTTTGAGCAGGACCTGTAGTACCAATACCTAAATTACCTCCATTAATATAGCTAGAACCAGTAGATCTTATCCTTGTTTGTAGACTGTTATCTGATTTTCTTAGCAATATATCTCCACTTCCATTGTCAAACCATAATCCGGATGAAGCGGTTCCTGCACTATTATAGCCTAAAAACCCCCAGTCACTAGTAGTTGGAGCTTGAGATCTAACAGTACCATTAACATGTAACTTATCAGAAGGAGTACTTGTCCCAATCCCAACGTTGCCGTCAGTAACTCTTAACACCTCATTTGAGTTGTTGTCCATTATACGAGTTGAAAACTCTTGACCGTCCCAATCACCTAATGTTAAAACGTCTAAAAGCTCTAAAGCCCACCCTTTTCCATTTATTAAGTAACCATTACTTCCAGTAGTGTCAATGTCGCCATTAACTTCTAATTTCGAACCAGGACTATTTGTCCCGATCCCGACGTTTCCGTTTGAGGTAATACGCATTCTTTCTGCTACTATTCCTGAAGTATGTCTTGTACCAAACAGCATATGTAATGAACCGTTACCCCCCGCGTCTTGTGCTGTTATATTTGCAGCAGTGAAAGTATTCTCTCCAAAACTTATACCACCACCGTATCTACCAGTTGTTTCAGGAGCGGTTAAATGAATCATATGTTCACTTGGAACATCAGGGTATGTAGTTATATCTATATTATTACCCGCATAATCACCTATTTGTAAATAAGTTCCCGGCGATGAGGCCCCGATCCCTACTTGACCAGTCTGTTTTACGCTTAATACTTCCCCTGCACTAGCTCCTGCGTATAATCTCCATTTATCAGCATCAAATCTTAATGTAGTTACAGCTTCGTTTCCTCTTTCCATTTGCTGACCATGTGTCCCCGAGGTAAGATTACCGATTGCAGTAGATCCGCTGTGAAATAACTGTTTACCCAATACTCTAATTTCTTTATTAAAATAAAAAGTAGGCCTATCCGTATATATGTGAGCGTAGCTGGTATTAGCTGGTCCTATGTCTATATAACCGTGAGGTGTTGCGTTTCTTGTCCATGCCCCACTATTTACAAAGCCTTTTTGGTTATCTACAAGTATGTTGTTGTCTGTTATGTCAACATCACCTCCATCTACTGTCAATCTACTTGTAGGGTCGGTAGTACCAACTCCTAAGTGTGAATTGACAAAGTAACTTTTATCTTTAGCCACACGTAGCACTTGAGAACCTGCGTTAGCAGCCGCACTACCGTAATTAAACTGAGCAATAATTTGGTTAGTATTACTAGTTGCTGCATTTACATATAGTGTTGCGTTACCTGCTGAATTCCTAGAAAAACCAGTCCAATCTGTAGAAGATGTGTTTGTTCTGAAATTAGTAGCAGTAGTTTGACCTGTGATAGATACACCTGTGGATAATGTAGTAAGTTTTTGAGCGCCATTATAGTATAATTTAACAGCATTATTTTCTACCATTTGTACAGCCCATTCATTTTGTTGGTCGTCGTAGAAACCGGCCGTCGCACCGTCTGTCATAAAAGACCATCTACCTTCATCAGAGCTATTTCTAATTTGTAGACCTGCCCAGCTACTTGTTACTGACGTTATTTGTAAAAGATCTGCTCTATCTGTAGATTCTCGCAGGGTTGCTCCTTGGCCTATGTTTAACGAAGTTAAACTAATATCCGCATTTAAGTTTAAAGTAACAGCTCCAGAAGTTCCGCCTCCACTTAAGTTTGTTCCAGCTACAACTGAAGTTATGTCTCCTTGAGGTATAGTTGGTTTATTAAGTATAAGAGCGTCACCGCTAGTAGCATTCCAATCTGCTTGCACGTTTACCTCAGCATTATCAGCAACTCCTGTAGCAGTTGAATAGGTGTCTCCATCAGTTGTTGTTAGTATTCTAACTCTTGATGAAGCGTTTCCTAAAAATATATTACCTCTTGCTGAATTAAAAGTTCCTGAGCCTATAGCTCCTGACGCAACACCTGGGTTTAAGTAAATGTCTCCAGATGATTCTAATGCAATTGCATCTTCAGACGTAGCACCACCATCATTTTGTACAGCAATAAGAAGAACTCCATTTTCTGTAGAGTCCAATTCATTGTAGTGGTCGTTATCATCAAACCACCAAATATACCCTGCGTCCGAAGTACTATTAACATTACTTCTAAACGTAATACCTGTAGAACCACCACTTGTACTTGGTTGTAAATTTATTGCCCCTTTATTGTAAGCAGGAGTTTCATTTCGACTATTGTTTACTAACTGTCCACTAAAATTGTCATCTGCGTCACTTCTTAAAAACGAAGTGCTATTTATACCATCTAATAAGTTTGCATCAGCCGCTTTAGCAGAGATTCCTAAAAACCTTGCATCAGATTCAGTTTCTGTATAATACCTGTCATCATGGGTATGTGCACTTGGCGCGAAAGTGGTAGGTTTATTAAGTATAAAAGCGTCTCCACTGGTAGCGGTCCAATTAGCCTGAACATTCGCTTCAGCATCTGTAGGTGCAAAAGAAGTAGGTAAAGCACTTATATCTACGCCGTCAACTGTTCCACCTACGGTGATATCACCTGGTACATTTAAATCATCGTATAAGTTTAGTCTACCGTTTTGATCATAACTATGTACTGTTCTTTTACCTGAAGGGTAACCTCCCCACAATTGTATACCGGATAGGTTAATGTTTCTATCAGAATATGTTCCAGTAGACCAATTAGGTGTAAACTCTATTCTTATACTTTTAAAGTGACCGGTATGTGTTGTAGCGGTCTCAAGCCAAGGTATAGTGCTGAAAGGTAAATACAAATGTCCTGGCCAAGACGACACTGTAGTCGAAGAGCTAGTATGCTGTAACCAAGATGAGCTATTAACATTGTATTTCCAAATATGAACCTGTGTATTATGGCTATTACTAGACCAATAAGCGTACATAGCATTCGCAAAAGTGTAACCTCTACCCACAAACTCAACTCTAAACTTGTAAGCTCCATTTGGTATTATAACACTTGAATTATTAGTTCTTAAGAATCTTCTTTTTTGATCGTCACTATAAGTGGTTACTTCTGTCCAGGCACTACTACTAGTAGTTTGCACCCAGAAAGTTAAGTCGGTTAGGTCGTCGTAACTATTAGCTAAAGTTGTTTTAGGTGTAAACTGATTATCAAATAAAGCCATTTCGGAAACCGTAGGGGATCCTAAATTATTTCTTGGTATTCCAGTAGCCTCCTGAGTAAAAGTGTTTGCTTTAATATCAGCATTTACATCTAAGTTGCCGGATAATGTACCCCCTGCTAAAGGTAGGTAACTATGAACGTGATTGCTTGCTGCCGCATCTGTAATCCCATATCCCCCTAAAGTAGTAGGAGTAGATGTAATTGTTGACCACGCTTGATTATGTGCGCTTGGTGCAAACGTAGTGGGTTTATTTAAAATAAACGCATCGCTAGCTGTAGTTGTTTCAGTCCAGTTCGCTTGAACGTTTTGTTCTGCATTTATTGGTGCGTAAGAAGTAGGAAGTGTAGGAGTGTTACTAAAATTATTATAATCTAAGTAATGTGTTCCTTCTTGTCCATCTAATAAATCTGCATCTAATCCTGATCCTGCACCATCTATTGCTTTTAATCTTTCTAATGTATAATTAGGATTATCTGCTCCTAAATGAGCATACATATGAGAAATATTATCAGTGTAATCTTTTGGGTTCCAACCCATTTTTATATAATCACCTCCACCGCCTTCACCGTAAATCAAATCTATTCTGTGCCAACCTTGTGTAAATGTGTATGAATAACTAGAGTTTGTACAACAGCCTTTAACTCCTTTTACATAGGCTCCATCAATAAATATAGCGTGTGAGTCATCTCCAATAAAATCAGTTATAGAAACAGTAAATGGCTCAGTGACATGTATGTTTGTTGTTATAAGTGTATGGTAACTACTAAGATTACCAAATATATTTCCATATGTACTTCCTCCAAAACCACCTTCAGCACCAACGTCATCAATTGTGTTTACATACCCTTCATCTTGCTCGGCTGCGGTTTCATTAATAAAAGAGGTTTTATATAGTGCCTCCCAGTTTGCTTGTGTGTCTGTGGTAGGAGTTACGTTATCTGCATACCTTACCCAGTACCACTCCCATTCGTGTAGATTAGGAGAGTCTGTAATCCCATATCCTGATAAAGTTGTAGGCTTGTTAAGTATTAAAGCATCACCGCTTGAAGCGTTCCAATCTGCTTGAACATTCGCCTCAGCATCCGTAGGTGCGTATGAATCTGGAACTGTAGGTATAGTAGGCTTATTAAGTATTAAAGCATCTCCACTTGTTGCATTCCAGTCCGCCTGTACATTTGCCTCAGCGTCGGTTGGAGCGTAAGAGTCTGGAACTGTAGGTATTGTAGGAGTGTTATCTAACCTATTATAATCACCGAAAGGTTGATTATTAGTATGTGTCTGGTCATATGATGCTAAATCTGTTGTTATAAATTCTACAACAAAACTGTCTTCAAAATCAGCAAGTGCAGCACTGTGACCTCCTAAATAATCTCTAACAACAACTTGAGGGTAAGACCAAACAGTATCGACCTCTCCGATTGAAACACATTGAAATCCAGCTGTTTCATAACTTCCAAATCTAACAGTTAAATCTCTGTTATCCGAATCCATTATTGCTATAGCACTTGTATTATACCATGTTGCATTACTGTCGTTATAACTATAACCTCCTAATTTATAAGATTGAAAACGATTTGAGTTATATTCATATACATCCACAACAAATGACTGCATTATAGCCTCTTTGTAATGAGGAAGTCTTATGCGTAATCTACCTGTTGTTGCACTCGCATTACCTGTATTTATACCTCCTTTAACCATAGGCATAAACACACCAGATGTTCCTGTTTGGTATGTGTATTTTGGTACAAACTCTGGTATCCTATCGGTTGAAAGTGTACCGCTAGTTATTTCATTAGCAGAATGATTATGTGTACTCGGTGCAAACGTAGTAGGCTTATTAAGTATAAATGCATCGCCACTAGTAGCAGTCCAGTTTGCTTGTACGTTTGCTTCAGCATCTGTAGGAGCAAAGGAAGTTGGTAATGCAGATATATCAACACCATCAACTGTACCGCCTACGGCAATATTTCCTCCGACTGTCAATCCTTCTTCTGCGGCTAAACTAGAATTATTAAGATCGGTTAAGGCATTACCATGAATAATATATCCTGATTTAGTGTTTTCTAAAATAGGAGTCATTGACGTATGGCTAGAATACCCTCTTGGAGTACCAACAGTATGTACCCTTACCCCATATACACTTGCTGCCGTAACATATACCTGTAAATATTTCCATCCATATGTATTATCAGAATCTTGAGATAAAACTCTAACTCCTGTTATTCTGTTAGCATGACCCCCAACATTTAATACGGAAAAATTACTGTCAGCATAACTGCGCATCCAGTCAATCCTTATAAACGCATGATCGCTCGACTCGGAATCAGAAACAATTACCTCTCCATGTTTTCTGCCGCCTTGATTTTTAGCAACTGTGATCCAACCTGGACCTATAGAAAGAGAATTGTGTTCTCCTGTTTGCCTATGCAATTGACCTGGGACAGTTACTGTAGGTTTATTTAAAATAAACGCATCACTAGTATTACTAGTTTCATTCCAGTCCGCTTGCACATTTGCTTCAGCATCTGTTGGGGCGTAAGAGTCTGGTAATTCAGTAGATGTAACAAACCTTTTCCAGGTTCCTGTATCGTCTCCAATATTTAAAGTTCTTCCATATAAGTTTCCTGCATGTATATCCCAAGCAAGTTGTGTTGCATAACTAGAATCATAAGTAAGTGTAGTTACAGTTCCGTACTCGTTGGCTTGAGGTGCAGCAGGTCTACCTGTAGTTACATTGTTCCATCTATGTTTTATAGACTCTGTACCAATTGTGTTTATATCACCTATAGCAGTTGTCCCACCATCTTGTATATAGTCTCCATCATGATTATGTGCACTTGGTGCAAACGTAGTGGGCTTATTAAGTATAAACGAATCACTAGTTGTAGTTGTTTCATTCCAATCCGCTTGTACATTTGCTGCTGCATCTGTTGGAGCGTGTGTTGCCTGTGAATGAGTGTACGCTGTTCCCCAATTAGTAACATCAGTTGTACTAAAATGAGAATCATTCCATAACCTATTGTAACTTCCAAAAGTTTCTGAAGCATCAGCAGATCTAATAAATAAATCGTTTGTATTGGTAGATAACGCTAACTGAGTATAGTAATTACCTGCATGTGTTTGAAAAGAAAGTATACCTACTCCATTATGAGATCCCGCAGGCTTAGTTCCTGCACCCCAACTACCATCTGTTGGAGAAAGTATATAAGAACCTAAAGCATCATTATCAAAACCTGTTTCCCCATTGCCTGATGCTCGTTCTATTGTAAGTCCTTTTAAGTCTATTTCACCTGCAGGTACTTCAATTCCATTTAAGAACTTTTTAGCCATATTTTATTTTATTTTATTTTATTTTTATCCAATCTTAGTAATAAGCACTCTGATTGCGTTTGACGCAGGTGCTGACGCAAAAATGATGTTTACAACTCCAGCTGCAGCTCTTTCGACATCCGCAAAGACTGTTGCTCCTGATGAAACCTCTATTAATTGCACCATAAAAGAACTAGAATCAGCTCCTAAAGCATGATTTGATTGCGCTGTTCCCGCAGCTCCTGTATCTTTCAACACTAATGTTGAAGCGGCTCCGTTTCCAATCAAGCCAGAGTACTCCCTAGCTGTAATCCTGCCATCAACACCAGCAGTTAAATCAACTGAAGTTAAACCTGTAGTGTGACCGTATGTGTCTAGAGCAACATCTTGTATAACGCTGAGACCAGAATTATCTACTGAAGTTTGAGAAGAAGTATCTTCGTGATTAATAGTTATAGTTGCGTCAGATGATTGATTTAATGTAAAGCTACCTCCAGTAATTAGGCCAGCTCCTGCTGTTATTGTTATAGTTGCGTCACTAATATCATCTGTCAATGCTACTGTTCCCGTAGCGTCTGGTAGTGTATATGTTCTATCTGCTGTTAAAGCTCCAGCTAATAAAGTTCCTTCATGCTCGTCTGCAGTAGTTCCTTCAAAAACAACACCGTTAGTTGTTGACACTGTTTCTACATTGTTTGTAGTAACTGTTCCTGTAACCTGTAAGTCTCCAGGGATAATTACTGTTGTTGTCGAAGCACCCATTGTAAGGTTGTTTTCTCCAACTGTATCAAAAATTGTGTGAGCAGCCGCTGTTAAATCTAAATCTGTAAGACCTACTAACGCAGTTACAGTATCTCCTAAAGAAACATCTGTGGTTCCTATTATAATTCCATCATTAGCTAAATGCTCATTATCTACGGATCCATCTACATAGTGTTCTGAGTTAATAGAGTTGTCTGCTATTTTTGTACCGTCTACTGCATCCGCTGCTATATGAGCGTTATCAATAGAGCCGTCTATGTAATGCTCAGAATTAATAGAGTTGTCTGCTATCTTAGTTCCGTCTACCGAATCTGCAGCTAAATGTACTAAATCAATGCTTCCATCTGTATAGTGCTCTGAATTAATAGCATCATCGGCTATTTTAGTTCCGTCAACACTATCCGCAGCTAAGTGAGCTGAGTCAATACTCCCATCTACATAATGTTCAGAGTCTATTGAATCATCAGCTATTTTGGTTCCATCTACTGCATCGGCTCCAATTTGAGTTCCCGTAACCCCACCGTCTTTTATTTTTAAAACATCCTCAACAATAGTAAGTGTAGAGTTGTCATCATTAACGCTTATAACCCCAGCGTCGTATGCTAATCCACCCCCAGAGACACTAGATGCTAGCCCCAGTGTAACATCGAAAGCTCCTTCAACTGCTGAATCTGCTCCAGCTTCTACTTCTAGTCCTTCACCGGCTCTTACGGCTACAGAGGATATATCCCCTGAACCATCTAGTTTTACCCAGTAGTTTGTGTCTGCTCCATTGTGGAACTTAATTGAGTTGTCAGTAGAGTTGTATATTACCCTACCTTCATAATCAGCTCCTGATAAAACAGGGTCCGATGCTACAACTTGTAGTTTTGCGTTGTTAAGCTGTAGATTCTCTAAAGAGATATTGTTTAAAAATTTAATGTCTGCCATGATGTTTTAGTTTAAAAAAGCTTTTCCCGAAAATGGGTTTATAAATGTTATTGTTATATTGTTTTTATCTATGTATTGTATGTCTCCTATTACTCGTGTTCCTGCTGAATCTACGATAGTCACAGAAGGATATTTGTCTAACCCATGATTTACAATCCTAGGATTACCCTCTCCCCAGACCGCTGCAGGACTAGCTTGTGTAAACACCAAATGCTTGTCAGCAATAAAAGAAAAGTTTACCATGTTGTAATAACCATCCACAACAACACTTCCGTTTCCTCCTAAAAAAGAAAGCCCTAAGATGTAGTATTTATCATTATTAGGATCTACTGTATATGAGTTAATCGTATAGTGCCCGAATTTTTCCGGATCATTTTGGTCAGCTATTAGTATTTCTTGACCTGTAAGAAACTCTAAATAAGCTACAACTTGTTTGCCTGCTATATTATCTTTAGATATTTTAAAACCAGTTATTGCTGAGAACGATGTTCCATTGTTTGGGGTTAATGCCATCGTACCAGCTTTTCCAGAAAGAGTGTCTACTAGCTTATAAGTAATTTGACCTGCTATAGATACTTTACCTTTTTGGTTTAAGTAATTAGTAACCGCTTCAGCCGTGTACTGTTTAGTATTACGAGTGGCGTAGTCGGTTCCTATCCAAGCATCATTGTCTTGAATGTCTATGTCCTGTGGATAAGAGTTAATTATTGGCATTTATAAAAGCGTTGTTGAGTTTAATATTCTATATACGATGCTAATTTTTACTGGTGAATCTCCCTGCGTAACAACAACACCACCATAGGATAACAAGTTTAGGGGTTGATTTGCTTTAGGCTCCCCCCTGTCTTGCCAGTTAGCATAGTAGTCTGAAGATTTGTTTAGCAAAGCTCTATAGTCAACGACACCGCCTAATGGAATTGAAGTTCCATAAGCCGTACTTATGACACCATGAATGAGGCTGAAGTCATACGCCGTACTGTTGTAGTCTAAAAAAAACAAAATTTCTGACATAACAATAATCTTACCCGCGCCTGGAGCAGGGATTAACTCTAGTACACCTTCATCATTCAATGAAAGTATTTGAGCCGGTGTTAATTCAACAACTCTTGTAATATACGGTGAAGACCCTGAATCTTGCTCCACTAAGTCAACAATAGACTGAACTGTAGCGCTTTTAGTTGGATTACCAACCACTGGGTTGTCTGCATTAGCGTCGTATGTTTCTGAGAACATAATTAAGTCTCCTGGTTTAGGTGTTTTTAGCGGATAACTTGATATTTCTGCCATGTTTTATTTTT
>Ga0206677_10004205_pt1 | contig 11847 bp, 10 predicted proteins | sample M130m12015metaG_FD_155475 | JGI IMG/M metagenome (GOLD analysis project Ga0206677, IMG submission 155475) | Ammonia-oxidizing marine archaeal communities from Monterey Bay, California, United States - M1 30m 12015 | ecosystem: Environmental > Aquatic > Marine > Intertidal zone | place: USA... | reverse complement strand
GGCTCGGCGACTTGCCAGTGAAATTGTGTTCCTTTTGGAAGGAGAAGTCCGAGAGCAATCTACAGCAGAAGATTTCTTTGACGCTCAACAAACGGTCGAAGCGCGGGCATTTTTGAATGGGGATATTATCGAATGATCCGCTTTCTTGTCGCTTGCCTGATGTTTATCGGCATTGAGGCGCGCGCCGAAATTTTGCGGCTGGCCGTGACCACGAGTTTTCACAACTCTGGACTGGCGGACGTGCTGTTGCCTGCAATTACGGCAGATACAGGAATCGAGGTTCAATTATTAGTGGTTGGCACCGGTCAGGCCATCCGACTCGGACAAGCGGGCGACGTAGACGCCATCCTGGTCCACTCCAAAACCGCAGAAGACGCATTCCTAAAAGCTGGTTATGGCACCCACAGACGGCAGATCATGTTCAATGACTTTGTATTTGTGGGGCCCGCGTCAGACCCTGCCAACATCGCCAAAGCACCAGACGCAATCACTGCGCTCGAGCAGATACGCCAAGGCGGTGCGACCTTTGTAAGTCGTGGTGACGATAGCGGCACACATAAAAAAGAGCTGTCATTGTGGGCAGCAGCGGGTGCAGCCCCGACGCAATTTGGCCGTTGGTACAATGCCACAGGCGCGGGTATGGGCGCTGCACTGAACACCGCCGCGGGCCTAGACGCTTATATTATGGCAGATAGGGCAAGCTGGCTCAACTTTGGCAACAAGCAGGATCTATTGCTTCTTTATTCCGGCGATCCGATCTTGTTCAATCAATACGCATTTATTCCGGTCAATCCCAAGCTGCACACGCATATAAATCACCATTTGGCCAAGCAGGTTGAAGCGTGGTTAACTTCGAACATAGCGCAGGTGCTGATAGATGGGCACAATATAGCCGGCGAGCAACTTTTTACATTTAATGCAGAACGTTAGGAAGTGTTAGACGCCGCCTTTCGGGTGTTTCACTGAGAGAAGGAATTGATCCAGAGATTTAAACAGGACCACGTCATCGGACAAGCATCGCAGCCGGTCACTAACGAATTGCCCACAAATATTGATACATGTGAGCCACGCCATACCGCTACGTTTGGCTCTACAACCGATGGCTTCCGCGACCATCTTTGGCCAGTAAAGCTGCCCTTACAAGCGATCAAGGAATGGGAACCGATTTGGAACTGGCACTAAATCACGCCTGAACTGTAACAACGGCGGCTATACTGCCCTCCGGATTGTGACACACAACTTTGCAAAAAACACTCTAAGCAATAACCAATGCCCCACGTAGCGCTCTAAAGACTCGCAAGCGCGCGATGCTCAGGCCAGTGACGTCACCCACAAGATCGTGGCGTCCTCGCCACTGATCGACACGACATTGTGTCCCATGGTTGCGTCGTAATAGGCGCTGTCACCACGCCGCATCTCGATTGGTTCGTAAAATTCAGTATAAAGCAGAACCACCCCAGTCAGCACATACAAAAACTCTTCGCCGTCGTGACGTACCCAACCGTCAAATTCATCCATTGAGCGCGCGCGGACGCGGGCCCGGTAAGGCAGCATTTGCTTTTTTGTCAGCGCCTCGGCCAGCAATTCATGCTCGTAGGTAACCGTGGCCTGCGCGTTTCCTTCGCCGGACTTAGTCACAGCAAGACGGCCGTTAACCTGGCTTCTTTCTGGTGGTGTAAACAGCTGAGGTACTGAAATCTGCAGGCCAGTCGCAAGCTTCTTCAGCGCCTCATAAGTGGGCGACATCTGACCGTTTTCAATTTTGGACAAAGTAGACCGCGCCAGTCCTGCCTGATTTGCCGCCTGTTCCAGCGTCCAGTCGCGGGCCTTGCGCAATTCGCGCACTCGAACACCCAAATCAAGCGGTTCAGCTGGCGCGTCCTCACCTCCGGCGCGGGCAATCTGGATAAGGCTTTTGGGGTCTCTTCCTTGCATACAACCTCTATATGACGCGACCTGCAGGCTTGCAACGGCCCGCTCTGCCCGCTAGCGATCATTCATGACCAGCGTCTTCGATAGCTCCCCTTTTCCACTCTGCCCCAAACCGTTCAACATGGCGGCCCACGTTCTGGGCCACGCGGATTCCCTCGCCAACAAACTTGCACTGCGCGTTGTGGCCAAAGATGCGGCAACACCTGACCACAGTTTCAGCTATAGCCAACTGAAACGAGCCGTTCTGGGAACGGCTACAGGCCTGCTAAACCAAGGGCTACGACCCGGTGACATCGTATTGATGCGGCTCGGCAATACGCCAGACTTTCCCATCGCCTATCTTGGTGCGCTGGCCGCGGGATTGGTGCCCGTCCCGACATCCGCTGCCCTGACCAAGACAGAGGTTGCACGCATCATCGCCGATCTGGCCCCCTGTATGGTCATACGTGATCCAAACGTGGACGGCGCCCCCGGCCCGCCTGAAGTCCAGTTGGAGACCTTGCGCGACTGGCGCGGTCTGACACCAGCAAAATGGCACATGGGCGATCCTGACAGGTTAGGCTATGTGATCTACACATCCGGAACCTCTGGTCACCCCCGCGCGGTGGCGCACGCGCATCGTGCAATCTGGGCCCGGCAGATGATGCATCAAGGCTGGTATGGGTTGGGGCCGGATGACGTGATGATGCACGCCGGTGCTTTCAACTGGACATACACTTTGGGCACCGGGCTGATGGACCCTTGGACATTAGGTGCCACGGCCCTGATTCTTGCGCCAGGTACCCCTTTGGACGCGTTGCCACATCTATTGGTCCAAGAACGTGCTACAATTTTTGCGGCAGCACCCGGCGTCTATCGTCAGATGTTGGCGAGCGGCACCATAATCAAGGCACCCAGCCTGCGCCACGGCCTAAGCGCGGGGGAAAAGCTGCCGATCTCAACGCACGCAGCGTGGACTAAAGCAACTGGCACTCCACTCTTTGAGGCCTACGGCATGTCGGAATGTTCTACCTTCATTTCTGCCTGCCCCGATGCTCCGGGCGGCCCTGAAACGATAGGGCAACCGCAACCGGGCCGAAAGGTGGCCATTCTTGGGGCTAACGGCCCTGCACCAGCCGACACGCCCGGCATCATATCCGTGAATCGCGACGATCAAGGCCTAATGTTAGGGTACTTGCACCAACCTGACGAGACAGCGGAAAAGTTCCAAGGCGACTGGTTCCTGACCGGCGACATCGGAAAAATGGGGGCGGATGGCCAGATCACATATCTGGGCCGCAACGATGACATGATGAACGCGGGCGGTTTTCGTGTCTCACCTGTCGAGGTTGAAGCCGCGCTGGCTGATACTCCCGGCCTGACCGGCGTTGGCGCGGCCGAGGTTGAGGTTAAAACAGGGACCCGTATCATCGTCGCTTTCTACACCGGTCCCACCCCTCTGGACGAAGCTGCCTTACAAGCTTATGCCCGAGACAGGCTTGCAATTTACAAACAGCCCCGCGCTTATCTTCACGTGCCGTATCTGCCAACCGGCGCAAACGGCAAACTCCTGCGCCGACGCCTGCCCGCGTTCTGGCCCACGTCCTAAAAAGGTCCAAAACATGCCCGATCCGGTCAAGCTTGATATTATGTCTGACCCCATTTGCCCTTGGTGCTATATCGGAAAGGCACATCTGGACCGTGCTCTGGCCGCACATCCCGACCACCCATTCGTAGTCGAATGGCACCCCTTCCAGTTGAACCCGGATATGCCCGCGCACGGCATGGACAGGCGCGCCTATCTGGAAGGCAAGTTTGGCGGCAAAGAAGCCGCGGTGCGCGCCTATGCGCCCGTCCTAGAGCACGCCGAAAAGGCAGGCCTCAAGATCGATTTCGAAGCAATGAAGCGTACCCCAAACACGCTGGATGCACACCGTCTGATCCACTGGGCGGGCATAGAAGGCAAACAGACCGCCGCCGTTTCAGCGCTTTTCAGATCCTACTTTGTCGAAGCGCGAGACATCGGCAACCCCGAAGTTCTTGCTGACATTGCTGACGGGATCGAAATGGATGCAAGTATTGTAGCGCGGCTATTTGAGTCATCGGCCGACCGCGACGACATTTCGGCGCGCGATTCGCATTCACGCAAAATGGGCGTAGCTTCGGTTCCGACCTTTATTGTAGCTGGCCAGCACGCTGTACCAGGGGCGCAGCCGCCAGAAATGTGGGCACGGATAATAAGTGAATTAAGTGAGCAGAAAGATTGACAAAACTCTTGTGGAAAGCTTGAAGTCACAGTTGATCGTTAACAAAACGCCAAAAATTAATACATGATGCAACTATTGGTAGTTGCAAAATACGTGATACGTCTCCAAAATGACGCGATAGCGCGTCATTAGTTAGGTGTTTCCCATTACCCATGCAACTACCCCCAAAGGGCAGAGACTGAGCAAAGTTGAATTCATTGCCCTTATGGCAATGATGTTCGCGACGATCGCTTTCGCGATAGACGCAATGCTGCCGGCACTGCCCATGATCGCAGCAGATCTAACGCCCAGCGAACCATCGCGAGTCGCTTTAATATTGACGTTTTTCCTTGTCGGTATGGGTATTGGTACATTCTTCATGGGCCCACTGTCAGATGCGCTGGGACGCAAACCAATACTGTATTTAGGACTGGCGATTTATGCCATTGGCTCAGTTCTTAGCTGGAGTGCCATGACGTTCGAAATGATGCTGGCTGCACGCATGCTGCAGGGATTGGGTGCAGCAGGGCCGCGAGTTGTTTCGGCCGCAATTATGCGCGACCTCTTTTCAGGTCGGGAGATGGCCAGCATCTTATCCTTCACGATGATGGTGTTTCTTCTTGTGCCGGGCGTCGCGCCGCTGATTGGCGCCACGATCAGCGATGTCTTTGGGTGGCGTATGATCTTTGGGGCGTTTCTGCTATTTGGCGTGATCCTCTTTATATGGTTCGGCTCGCGCATATCAGAATCGCTACCAGTTAATGATCGCCGTCCCCTAAGCAGGTCCTTAATAACTGACGCACTGCGCCAGATTGCGACCCATCGGACCGTGCGACTGTCAATTCTCGTGCAGACGCTGATGATGACAATATTGTTTAGTACCCTTACCATGGTGCTACCGATCTTTGATCTGACCTTTGATCGCGCTGCCAGCTTTCCCTACTGGTTTGGTGCCATTGCAATGGTGTCTGGCATTTCCAGCCTGCTCAATGCGACCATCGTCGGGCGCTTTGGCATGCGCCGGCTGGTGACATGGGCAATTACTGCTCAAGTGATCATGTCAACGGCTTTTGTCCTTATCCAACTTAACACCAGTGCGGGGCTTTTTGTTTTTTACATCATCTGGCAGTTTGGCGTGATGTTCCAAAGCGGGCTGACCGTCGCCAACCTCAATGCCATCGCGATGGAACCAATGGGGCACATCGCAGGCATGGCCGCTTCGATCATAGGGTCAGTTTCGACGATCTTGGGTGCCTGCTTTGCGTCTATGATCTCGCTGGCCCTTGAAAGCACAACATTGAATTTGGCGAACACAGTTCTGGCCCTGTGCGTCATCGCAGGTGCGCTAATGCATTTAATGCGACAAATCGAAGAAACAGATTAAGATTAAACCGTGCCTCGCAAAACTGGTTTTCTGTTTTGCGAGGCACGGTTAAAAACTGTCGACACCCGCGTGCACAGCACTGTACACGACGCTATTCCGAGCCATGATTTCAGATCTTGGTCTTTCCCTTTTTCTCTGCGATTAGCTTTTCGGCCAAGTCGCGGGCGATGGCAAAGGCGCCCTTGATCTTGTCGTTATCTTTTTTCCAGTCCCGGCGCACGACGATCTTGTTATCCTTGACCTTGGCAAGGCCACGCTGGCCTTCGATGAACGCAACAAGCCCCTGCGGCGACGCGAATTTGTCATTATGAAACTGGATTACTGCACCTTTGGGGCCGCCGTCGAGCTTGGCGATGCCTGCACGTTTGCACATGGCTTTGATCCGAACCACCAGCATCAATGTATTGACCTCGCGCGGCAGGGCGCCAAAGCGGTCGATCAGCTCGGCCGCGAACCCTTCGAGTTCAACCTTGGTGGATAGCCCTGACAGACGGCGATAAAGGCCAAGGCGCACATCCAGATCCGGTACATATGCCTCTGGGATCAGAACTGGGACGCCCAGATTGATCTGCGGGGCCCACTGCTCATCTGCTTCTGACAGGCCTTGCATTTCACCTGCTTTAATCTTTGCAATCGCCTCTTCCAGCATCGATTGGTATAGTTCAAAGCCCACATCACGCATTTGGCCCGACTGTTCTTCGCCCAACAAATTGCCGGCCCCGCGAATATCCAGATCTTGCGATGCCAACGTAAAGCCAGCGCCCAGCGTATCCAGGGACCCCAGAACCCGCAAACGCTTTTCGGCGGTGACTGTCAGCTTGGCCCTTGGTTTGGTCGTCAAGTAAGCGTAAGCCCGCGTTTTCGAGCGCCCCACCCGACCCCGAATTTGATAGAGTTGCGCCAGCCCGAACATATCGGCGCGGTGGACCACCATCGTATTTGCCGTCGGAATATCCAGCCCCGATTCGACGATTGTCGTGGCCACAAGCACATCGAACTTGCCATCATAAAAGGCGTTCATCCGGTCATCCAACTCGCCCGCAGCCATCTGACCATGGGCCACGACGTAAGTCAGTTCGGGAAGCTGATCTTTTAAAAACTCTTCTATCTCGGGCAGATCGCTGATCCGGGGCACCACATAAAACGACTGACCGCCTCGGTAATGTTCGCGCAGCAGCGCTTCGCGGACCGTAACCGCATCAAATTCACTCACATATGTACGGATTGCTAGCCGGTCGACAGGCGGCGTGCCAATGATCGACAGATCGCGCACGCCCGTCAGGCTTAGCTGCAGCGTGCGCGGGATCGGCGTCGCGGTCAGGGTCAAAACGTGCACATCGCTGCGCAACCGCTTGAGCCGTTCTTTGTGCGTCACCCCGAATTTTTGCTCTTCATCTATTACAAGCAGGCCAAGGTTCTGAAACCGAACGCCTTTCGTCAAAAGCGCATGGGTCCCCACCACGATATCCGCTGTTCCACGCGCCATCGCATCACGGGTTGCGGCCGCATCTTTGGCACTGACAAAGCGACTTAGTTGGTGCACTTCCACAGGCAGACCGCGAAACCGTTCGGCAAAGCTTTTGTAGTGTTGACGTGCCAGCAATGTCGTCGGTGCGATCACTGCAACCTGCACCCCTGACATAGCTGCGACAAAGGCCGCGCGCATGGCCACCTCGGTTTTGCCAAAACCCACGTCACCACAAATCAATCGGTCCATCGGAGCGCCGCTCGTCAGATCGCCAATCACGGCTTCAATGGCGCCCAGTTGGTCGTCTGTTTCTTGATATGGGAAGCGCGCACTGAACGCGTCCCATAGGCCCGCTGGCGGCTCCAACACTGGGGCCTTGCGCAAAGCGCGCTCGGCAGCAATGCGGATCAGCCGTTCCGCCATCTCGCGGATGCGTTCCTTGAGCTTAGCCTTCTTCGCCTGCCAAGCACCACCGCCCAGCCGGTCGAGCAACCCTTCTTCGTGGCCATATTTTGACAGCAGTTCGATATTTTCCACCGGCAGAAACAACTTGGATCGTTCCGCATATTCCAACAGAAGACACTCGTGTGCGGCCCCAGCCGCCGTCACAACCTCCATCCCCTGATAGCGACCAACGCCATGATCCACATGCACCACCAGATCGCCGGGGCTGAGCGATTGTGTCTCGGTCAGGAAATTCTCGGCCCGGCGCTTGCGCTTGGGCTGGCGGATCAGCCTGTCACCCAACACGTCCTGTTCGGAAATGACCGTCAGATCCGGGGCCTCAAACCCGTGTTCCAGTGCCCAAACAGCAAGGTGCAAACCCCGCTTGCCGATCCGCGTAGCATCGGTGATCGGGATCACCTCGGCCAGCCCTTCGTCTTCGATCAGGCCAGTCAGCCGCTCACGTGCGCCGTCAGAGTAGCTGGCCACCACCACAGGGGCCCGTTCAAGCCTTGCCCGAATGTGCCCCGCCAAGGCACCAAACAGGCTGATGCTTTCCTGTTGCCGTTCTGGAGAAAAATTGCGGCCGATGCGCCCACCCGCGTCCGTGACGCCAAGGCCGGTGGGCTGCGGCAGAGCGGAAAATTGGACGACCCTGTGGTCCGCTATTGCCGCATGCCAAGCAACGTCATCAAGGTACAGGGCACCGGGCGGTGCCGGCTTATAGACACTGTCCATCTTTGAGCGGTTCGCCATGGCCAAGCGGCGGGTCTCGAACTGGTCCTCGATGCTGTCCCACCGCGCCAAGCGAATCGGTGTCATCTGATCATCAAGTGTGATCGACGCGCCCGGTAGATAGTCAAACAACGTCTCAAGCTTTGCGTGGAAAAAGGCCATCCAGTGCTCGGCACCCTGATGCTTGCGTCCTGCACTAACGGCCTCATAGAGCGGATCATCCGTGCCAGCGGCGCCAAATTCCAGCCGGTAGGACTGGCGAAAGCGCGTGACTGCCGCGTCGTCCAGGATCACCTCTGACACCGGGGCAAGTTCGATAACGTCGAGCTTTTCAGTTGTGCGCTGTGTGACCGGATCAAAACGGCGCGCGCCGTCCAGAACATCGCCAAACAGATCGAGGCGCACCGGCCCAAGATCGCCGGGCGGGTAAATGTCTATGATTCCACCACGAATGGCATAGTCGCCCGGCTCCATGACCGTGGGGCTCTGCACAAAACCCATCCGCACAAGAAAGGCGCGCAGTGCAGGTTCATCTACGCGCCCACCCACCTGCGCCGAAAACGCAGCTTCGCGCAGCAACGTGCGCGCAGGCACGCGCTGAGTTGCTGCATTTAAGGTGGTCAATAGCACGAATTGGCCCGGCATTTCGTGCACAAGGGCAGCAAGTGTTGCCATACGCTGCGCCGAAATATCAGCGTTTGGCGACATTCGATCATAGGGCAGGCAATCCCAGCCCGGAAACACCAAAACCGGCATGTCAGGCGCAAAGAACCGCAGTGCCGCCTGCATCGCCGCCAGCCGTTTGTCATCGCGCGAAATATGCACAACCGAACCATGCCGCGCCACCTCACTCAGGATTAAGCGAGCATCGAACCCCTCGGGTGCGCCGGAAACGGTAATATGATCAGGCGAGGACATCAGGTAACCCAAAAGATAACAATGGTACGAAGACGGTCAATTGGGGCAACGCGCGCAGGTGTCAACCACTGATCAGAGGCCAAATGGGCCAGCGACCATATTTTGATACATTCCCCAAAGTGCTGTCATGAAAATTGCGACAATCCCGATGGCCCTCACATAGGCCCTGAGCCGCGTCAACCGCTTGTATAGCGCGGGGCCGGTCGCTTGCTCTTGTATGATACTTCGTGCCGTGGACAGGTTCAGCGCCCAGACAAGCGACAGCGGAAAACCCAACAGAAACAGTGCCTGTGCTGTTTCAACGTGGTAAACAAAGCCAAGAACCACCAATGCCGTCAGGCCAAAACAAATCAGGCTCAAAAGCGACATCCCCCAAAGTGGGCTGATCATCGGTCGCCGATTGATGCTGATGCGGATCATATCCTGAAGATCTTTAGCCGCCTGACCGCCCTCGTGTCGTGCGCGTATCACCATGCCATAAGGAATGCCGACGACCCAGTGACTGGCCATTGACCACACGATCGCAAGCATGATCCAGAACCAAAGGCTCGAAAAAGAGCGTATGTCGATCAACTCAAAGATAGTCTGGTACCAGTCCAAAGGGTAAAATCTTGCGTTGCGCGTTGCTTGGAACCTCATAACCTTGCTTTTGATCGATGCCCACCCTTGGCAAGCGCAAAAATCCGTGGCACCGATATGGTGTCAATTATACTGGACAGATCGATGCGCCCAACCCAAGCCTCTTTTCCCGCGACCCGCCTGCGGCGGACACGTCAATCCCCTGCCATTCGTGGCCTTGTACGACAAAACACGCTGACCGTCGAAGATCTCATCTGGCCGATTTTTGTGCGCAGTGGGAAGAATATCGAAGAACCCATCCCCTCGATGCCCGGAGTTATGCGCCGCTCTGTCGACAAGGTCGTCGAGGCCGCCCGCGAAGCTGCTGACCTTGGCATTCCGGCAATCTGTATTTTTCCGTATACCGGAATCGAAGAGCGCACCGAAGAGTGCACAGGCGCATGGGACCCCGAAAACCACGCCAATCGCGCCATTCGCGCAATCAAGGCGGCGGTGCCTGAGCTGGCGATCATGACAGATGTCGCTCTCGACACCTACAACATCAATGGCCATGACGGATTTGTCAAAAACAGCGAAATCGTCAACGATCACACGGTCGAGGCGCTGGTGAAAATGGCGCTGTCTCAGGCCAATGCGGGTGCCGACATCATCGGCCCGTCTGACATGATGGATGGACGTATCGGGGCCATTCGCAGCGCACTTGAAGCGGGTGGGCACGACAAGGTGATGATCATGAGCTATGCCGCGAAATACGCCAGTGCCTTTTATGGCCCATTCCGCGACGCTGTGGGCGCATCTAGCGCGCTGACGGGCGACAAAAAAACCTACCAGATGGACCCGAGCAATTCGGACGAAGCGCTGCGCCTAATCGAACGTGATCTCGCAGAAGGTGCGGATATGGTGATGGTCAAGCCCGGTTTGCCCTATCTCGATATCTGCCGCAGGGTCAAAGACAGCTTTGGCGCGCCGACATTCGCCTATCAGGTATCGGGTGAGTTTGCGATGATTATGGCCGCGGCACAAAATGGCTGGATTGATCAAGACCGGATCATGATGGAAAGCCTGATGGCCTTTAAACGCGCGGGCTGCGACGGTATTCTGACCTATTTTGCCCCCGCGGCCGCGCGTCTCTTGGCCCGGACCTGACCGGGTATTGGAAGAAAAAGTTGGGGCGTTGACAAGAACTTTGCCAAAAAATGCGCATATCCCTTGCCAAGGGATTATGGCCGTCGCGGAAAGGGCCTCGAATGATTGCCTATATCACCGTTGGTGCCGACGATATGGAACGCGGCGAACAGTTTTATTCTGCCTTTCTGCCTGCTCTCGGATATCGACTTGAACACTATCATGGCGACCTGAGCTATATACCGACACCACAACCGGGTGAAGCGGTCCTGCTTTTCAGGACAGGTTTGCGGCTTTTCTGATATGCATCAGGTTATTCGTCATGCCGCTTTTCGTGTCTCTGGTTGCTCAAAGTATGCCGCGTCTAGCGTGCGTTTGTCGAGTGCCGTGTAAGGCCGCTCAATGCTGTAGAAGCCGACACAATCGTCGATGATCCATTTGGCTTGGAAGCCATTGGTCATTTCATGCCACTAGACAGCCTCCTGTTTCGGGGACCGCCAGAGCCACTCGATAAAGATACCATCCAGATAGCGACCGCGCCTGTCCATAGAGACTTTAATCTCAGCGTTGGTCAGCCTCGTGATCCAATCAGCGCCTGTATCCTGCATATTGGCTGCCCTGGCCTCAAGGTATTTTGTGCAATAAAGCTATCCTACTTGGTAAAAACCATCTTGCACGTTGCAGGCACAGGTATTAGAGACCGATTAATTGCCCCTATAGCTCAGCTGGTAGAGCAACTGATTTGTAATCAGTAGGTCCGCGGTTCGAGTCCGTGTGGGGGCACCATTTTTCCTAAAAATACCCATATAACGTTGATATTTTTAATATAAGCTGCCAACTTGGTACTAACCTTTGGTACTAGCTTGGTACAACGCATGCCCCGAAACAAACAGAAAAATGGCATCAAACGCTCTGCCACGGGGCATTACTCGTTCCGCAAGCAGGTGCCAGCAAAATTAAGGGCGGTTTGGGGTAAGCGTGAGGTAAAGGTTAAGCTGGAAACGAAGGATGAGGCTGTGGCTCTTGCTCGGGGTGCG
>Ga0206677_10004197_pt1 | contig 11864 bp, 4 predicted proteins | sample M130m12015metaG_FD_155475 | JGI IMG/M metagenome (GOLD analysis project Ga0206677, IMG submission 155475) | Ammonia-oxidizing marine archaeal communities from Monterey Bay, California, United States - M1 30m 12015 | ecosystem: Environmental > Aquatic > Marine > Intertidal zone | place: USA... | reverse complement strand
GCACCATGGCAGGTGGTGCGGCTGAGGGCCATGCTGTGCGCTGCTGAGGCGTATTCTTCTGCTGTGGGCCACAGTCCTGCGTGGCGCCTAACCCTAACCCTAGCCCTAGCCCTAACCCTAGCCCTAGCCCTAACCCTAACCCTTGCCCTAACTCTGACCCTAACCCTATCCCTACTCCTGATCCTGACCCTGACCCTGACCCTGACCCTGACCCTAACCAGGTGAGAGGTGTGGGCCTAGGCCTGTGTGGCGCCCATAGTGGGCTCCTGGTGAGTGTAGCGCGCCAGTGTGCGAAATCTAGACTGGTGACGTACCAATTTAAAGGCCTTTCCGGCCTCAAATATGTCCGCCCATGAGTTCCCGTGAAGGAAGTGAAGTGGCAAGACGATCTCAGGCCGTGAAGCGCTCGTTACACAGGCGATATATCAGTTTCTTGCGTCCGTGACGTTGTAGGGAAAGAATGAATGTACACGACGCACCGCACCGTAGGCTCGGTGTTCCCACGTGTACGCTAATAAACACTGGAGGTGACTAGGGGATGGTGGAGGGTCGCGTTCACACGCACGGAACTCTGAGCGCGGTGCGGCAGCGCAGCGAGCGCGCCGCTTTGCTTCAGAGATAATTGCCAAATACGGCAGGCCGGTCCGAGACTCCGAGTTGTCTAGGGGTCGACCGGCCGCCCGTACTGCGCGCGTCTGGCGGCGCGCGCCCCTCCTAGGGCCCCCACCCTGGCCTCCCATGGTTTAGACGTCCGCTGCAAGAAGACATATCGCGCTAAGCAGAGAACCAACCTTCTTGCGTCCGTGACGTTGTAGGGAAAGAATGAATGTACACGACGCACCGCACCGTAGGCTCGGTGTTCCCTGTTGCGGTGCGGCACGTTAGCCCAAAATCCCTGTTGCCGCATGGGGAGGCGGGTGGGAAGTCGGGACGGTTAGACGACTGTCGCTCGGATACGGAGATCGTCGAGTGGCAATAGCTCGTTCTCATAGGGACGACCATCGCGCGTCTGCGCGACATCGAAGGAGACTCGGGCCGTCGATTTGTGGACGCGGCGGATGGTGGCGGTCCATCCTGCGCCTCCGAGCTCTTTGCATGAGTAGGCCGGCCATAGGCTGGCTGGGACGACCACGGCGTCGCCTGGTCGTACGGTACCTGGCAGCTGCTGGAGGCGGGCCGGAGGCCCGGCATATGTCGGCTGCTGTGGCCACGTGCGCGAAGCTCGCCCGAGCGGCGGTGGCGCTGCGGGAGACGTAGGTTCCGCTGGCGTGAGCTGGCGGGCTCGCATGTCGTGAGTCGTTTGATCAAAGTCTTTCGAGTGAGTTGACTGGTTGAGCTGCAGGTCGGCGAAGAGGGCGGCATACCCTTGGTCGCCGACTACTCGCACCACGTTAGCCGATTGGATGGCGTCCACATTCATCGAAGAGGCTTCGTTGATCAGTCGCTCGTGCTCTCGAGTCCCCATTCGCCGGTAGACGTGGAGGGATTCGGGGCACATCCATCTGCAGATGAGCATGATCATCGCGTCCGGCACGTTGGCGGCGTGGAGAGCCGTAGCGAGCCCGGACCTGAAGGAATGCCACGTGTAGAGGGCAGCGACCGTGGCTCCATAGAGGTGGGTGAGCGCTAGCTTCAGAAGGTTGTGCAGATAGTGGTGAGTGTAAGTCTGCGCTGCGGCGTCGCCGAAGAGGGGGTGACCGTCTCGGTTGGTGACTTGCAAGCCGACGCGCAACTCGAGGTCGCGCAGGGCGGCAGCGGGGTTGAGCTCGGTGGTTTCGTAAGTGAGCCGAACTGGGAACGGGCAATGCGTCTCCCCCCACTGATCTGGCTTGGAGCGGGGGGGGAAGACCACCGCGCTGTCTCGGCCTGGCCGCAGGTTGAGAAGCTGAGCGCGCGATGGCGCGGCAATCATGAGGTTGTCGATGCACCAGAAGAGGCTACCGTACGTGAGGAACATGATCTCCCCTGACCCGTTCCCGACGATCTCCGCAAGACGGAAGCCGGTGAACATCATAAAGCGAATGAGGCGCCGAAAGGTGAACACATCGTGGGCGGTGTCGTCCCACCGGATGGGGCCCACGAGGAGTATGCCGTTGGCTGGGATGCGCAGCAGGCTGCTGACCATGGAGAATTTCATGTTTTCGGCTCGCTTTGGGGCGAGGGAGTGAGGCCCGTGATGGCTGAGGTACAGTCTGCGGAGCCCATCGAGGGCCTTGGAGACATGCTTGAAGCCGGGCATAAATACGCCCCAGCGGCCGAAGATGCGGATGATGGCGAGGGGGTAAGCCAGGGCTGAAGATGGCTTGATGAAGTGGCGGCCCTTGGACTTGGGTTTGCACACCGTAAAGGCGTACATAAGTAGGGCGGCCAGCAGGTGCGCGTTGCGTGCGGGGTAGTCTTTGATGTCCTGCTCAGAGCGCATAGGGCTGGTACCGTGTGTGGAACAGACATGTTCCCAGAACTCCCACGCACGCTCATCCATCTTGGCAGTGTTGTGGTTGATGCCGTAGGAGATGGTCTCTTCGGTGACTTCTGCAATGGCCCACAGGTTGCCCAAATCGGCTCGAAATGCCATGTCTGGGTGGCCGGCGGCGAAGTTGAGCATCTGCGCTTGGCTGTAGAGTTTGCTGGCGGTAGCGAACGCGGAGGCGGTGCGTTGAGGGACCTGAGGCGGAACCGCGAGGCCTCCCATGACGCGAGAAGGGGAGCTGGATGCCCCTCCGTGAGACGAGCTGGCGGCGGCGGTGGAGGTACTGGCGGGCCCCGGCGCGGGCTGAAGAGTGTGAGACGGCGCCGAGTAGGGGTGGCCTAAGGGGCGGAGTGCTGATTCCGCACGGACCCGTCGAACCACCGTGGCCGAGGGGCCGCGCACGGGGGAGAGGAGCGGAGATGGCTGCGTGGGCTGCGGAGGAGGAGCCGAGGTCCGGTGGAGTGAAAGTTGCATCCTGTGGCGGCGCTGTGCTGCGAGAGAGTTGCATCCGACTCTCATGGTCGATGCAGTAGAGATCTTCATGCTGCCGGCGACAAGGCCGGCGGCGAGGGGAGCTGCGCCTTGCGCGCGGCGGGCCTGCTGTTTCTTTGCGGCGGAGATGGCCGTACCAATGAGGGCGAGCGCGCTGGGCGAGAGGGGAACCTGACGCGGGCGGATGCCCAGGAGCGCGCAGAGCTCTCGAAACTCGGGCCACCTCTGGCGCGAGATGAGGTCAGCTGCAGGGTTGCAGTCGCCGTACAGGTGCGCAACCGCCAGGAGGAAGAACAGCGTCTCCCACTCGGTGGTAGCCCGAAGGTGATGGTCGACCTCCTGCATGACTTCCGCGTTGGCGGAGCTCGCCGGGAGGGCAAGCGCTGAGGTGAGGGCGTCCGTGCGGAGGAGAATGCGCACGTTTGCCCCGTGCGGCCCGGTTCGGCTGGCCCCTCGAAGGTACGGGAAGAAGGTGAGGAGCCCGCAGCCGACGGCGAGGAACTCAAGCACCGGAATCGTCAGGTAAGGTCGTACGTCCTCCGGGACTTCGTAGAACCAGAAAAGGCCGTGGCAGAAGCCCCCGATCCCGGCGCGGTCGACGTCAGCGAGGCAAGCGTCGGACGTGACGTCGAAGAAGACCTTCGGGGGGTCTTCGAGCTCGGCGCGCAGCAGGGCGCGCTTGACGCTAACGCCGCACGACTCGAAGAGTAGTGTCTGCCATCGCAGGAGCTGCTTGCGCATGAGCGGGTCGCAGGTCACCCAGCCAGTTGGGCCGAACTTCGAGGCGCCTGTGGGTCCGTGGGGACGGTAAAGGCCGAACATGATGTTCCGGGCCTGGAGGTTGACGGCCCGCAGATGCTCGAGCAGCCCACAGAGGGAGCGGTAGACGTGAAAGTATACGCCCTTCTCCAGGACGTCGGCGATGGCGGCGCTGGCGCGGAGGATCTTGTCTCGAGGCACGACGACGAGCCCGAGGTTCGAGATCACATTGACTCCGAGCCACCTTCCCCACGAGCCTAGGGTGCGCTTTTCTGGGATGGCCATGATAAGCCTGATGGCGTTGGTTAAGCGGCGCCAGACCCGGAGGGCCCGCTTGGTGCGCTCGAGGCCGACGGTGAGGAAGAGAGGATCGTCCGTGTACATAAAGGCGCTGAAGAGGCGAAGTTGCGGGCAGACGTAGCCCGGAGGGATCGCTGCAACCGAAGTCGGGGCCGGAATGTCCGGAAGGAAGGCGCTAGGCGCCTGCGTCCAGCGATGGATGGCGACGCACGGCTCTCCGCGGCGCCGCTGCAGGTCAAGGCGGAGCTGGAGCCAGGCGAGCTCGCGGGCGCCTGCGCTAGGCCTGGCTTCGGCATCGGCGACATCCATATCCTCGCGGTACCAGACCACGAGGGCGTCACTGAAACGCTGGGCGATGTTGGAGGCTCCGTGGGTGCCGAAACCGAGCCGTTTTTCGGAGACGAAGATGAGCTGATCTGGCCCAGGGGGCCGCTCGGGGGAGGCAGCGGTGCTGGGCAGCGGGCCCTGAGAGCGTGCGAGATCCTCGGGTTCAGCTAAGAAGATGGTCCCCACTTTGTGGAGCTCCGATGGTGCCATGACGAGCTGGTTGAAGTAATCCTTGGCGTCGTCTTCAAAGCCGTAGGTAGGCTCGCCGATCAGGTGGCCGGCGCGGTTGAAGACAGCGTTGTCCCGCATGACGGCGGCCAATTGCGGCTTGCGCTCCTTCGGCCACTTGGTGAACCTGGAGGCGGCTGAGGCTGGAGAAGGCGAGGGAGCCGGAAGACCGCGAGCTCGAAGCCAGTCTCGAAACTCGGGGCGCTCGTCGCGCAGGAAGTGCTGAGGCATGTGGTAGATGTGGGACGCCTCGTTGATGGAGATGGCCTGGAGGCCGGATGCGTCGAAGGTGGGGGCGCGCGGCCCGTTGCCCTCGGTGGTGCGCCGGAAGCGATCCGGCTCCAGCTTGCGCGCCGTCGCTCCTTGGCCATTGAGGTACATGGGCCAGAAGGGGAGGCTGGAGTAGAACTCGTACCACCCTAACGAGCGGAGGCGCCGGAGTTCTTTGCCCACGGATGCGTACCCGAAAGGCAGCGAGGTGAGATGGGGTACCCATACGGATTGCAGCTCGACATCGGCGTCGAGCCTGACGCCCTCCAGGATGTTGGCGGCCAGGTACTGGTCCGGGTAATGACGGAGCCGGCTTTCAAGGTAGCTGAGGTCGAGGTGAGTGTCCGGCGCGGCGTGGAAGTCGCTGAGGACACAGCACTCAGCGCGACAGTCCCACACACGGTCACGAGCCCACTCTGCCGTCTCGGTCTGACCGATGGCAACGGCTTGGCGGCGGCCCCGGTGGATGTCAGCCGGGGCGACCCCCGCCGCCAGTTGGTCCCGGATAGACGTGAGGTCGTGTAGTGCGTTCTGAAACCATAGCTCAGCCTTGGCCCTGGCTTCCTCCGACGGGATCATGTCGAGGATGGTGGGGCAGACCGGAGCGTGAGGGGGGACCGGCCTCTGCTGCGGCGGCCGGGGGAGCCAAGGAAGGCGTAGCGGAGCCGGCGGAGGGCTGAGGGGGATGCCGTCCAGCCGATCGTCATCGAAGGAGGGTGCGTGCTCGAGCAGCTCGCGCGGTACCGAGGATGCGTCCAAGGGCTGCACGCGCTCGGCCCAACCGTCTAAGAGGGTGTCACCCCCGGCGACGCTCTCGAGCAGAGAGCTGACGAGCGCCTCATCCTGGCCCAGCATGCGCTGGAGGGCGCTCCACGCGGGAGCAGTGCGTTCATCAGCTGGCCGGTGGGCTACGCTTTGCGCGGAGGAGGCTCCGAAGTCAAACTGAACACCGTCGGAGGCGGCGTCCGGTAGCGAGGTGGCTGGGCCACGGAACATCTCTGTGGTGGCGAAGGCGCGAGAGGCGGCGTCGGAGAGAGGGGTGCCCTGGAGTGCGGCGAGAGTGCACCATGCGAAGGTGGTGCCTCGAGCGAGCCATGCCAGGCGCTGTGCACCGGATCGGCAGACAGCGTACGGCTCCGGGGCGAAGTCGACAGGTGCAGCGAAGAGCTTGGCGCCAGCGAGATACTGGCCTATCATGAAGATCATGTGGGCGGCGGTAACGAGGACCGCGCAGAGCACCTTGATCTGGCCGAGCATGGCGGACCGGGTGGAGCCGGAGGCGTGCAGGCCGACGGCGGTGAAGCCATCGAGGTGCGCGAGCACGAGAGGCTGACCGAGGACGCAGATAAAGAGGACGGCCGCCATGGTTTCGGTGGTTGTTCGGAGATCGACGAGCTGCTCTGGATGAGGAGTGAACGGCGGAGGGGGGGTGCCATGCGCCAAGGGGTCGCGGGCGCCCCCTCTCAACTCTTGGGATCCAACTGCAGCCGAAGGCTTGAGAGCTCCCTGTTGCAGGTTGGCAAAATCGTCATCGTCGTCTGATGAGAGGTCGGCTTGCGGCTCGAGCGAGACGATGGCGCCGTTGGGGCGGATGCGGATGAGCCCGTTGGACAGGGTCAGAGGCCGGACGCTATCGACATGCCGGCCATCACCGGGGCCGCGCACGGTTTGGTATGCCTGGCTGGCGGCATCCGGCGGTCGGCACTCGAGGCTGAGGTATCCCGAAGGGACGTTGCCGTAGAGGAGGTGGTACTCGACGGCGAAGGACTCGATCGCGGCGGCGAGGGAGATGGCCGGGGGCCGGTCGGGCGAGATGGGGCTGGCGGCGGCGAGAGCGCGGCAGGTGTGGGCGTGGGGCGTCCACGAGCTGCGCACTCGATCCCGCTCGTCGGCGTCGCGGTAGTCGAACTGGCTACGGGGCACCCGGTCGGGTTGGGAGAACGGGTGCGTTGGGGCCTGAAGGCGGACGTTGCGCGTGGTGAGCCGAACGAACTTGTCCGAGGGGTCGTCGTAGTGTGCCGTACGAAACTCGTAGAGCTCGACGGCTGCCCACTCGTCCGGATCAAAACAGTCGCCAAAGATGGTGTCGGGCTGCTCGACGAAGACCATGAGGGCGCACACACTGACGATGCAATAGAGCACTTGGAGGCAGCCCCAGAAAGCGCGCTTGTCAGCGATCTTGCTCACGAGGCAGTCGAGGTCCCCTCGCAATTGCTGGTAGCATGGGGGAAAGAAGAAGGCACGATGCCACACCGTGAGATGGATGACGTCGCGCACGTCGCCCTGGTAGTGAGGGCCGCCGATGTCGCAAGGGCGCAGGTCCACGGAGAGGGCGGCCTCGCGGATGTCGGGGTCGAAGGAAACCTCGAGGGCCGAGCGCATAGCGCCGGAGAATTCGAAGCCAACGAGCGAGACGCGCTCAAAAGAGGTGATGAAGCGGCGGACCTCGGAGAGGTTGGCAAGAGGAAATGAGAAACTCGCGAGCGCGTCGGGGGCGCCCGAGTGGGGAGGGACCGGAGCGTCGGGCTTATCACCCTGAGCGGCGGCCGTGACGTCTAGGAGGGCGACAAAGTGCCGGTCGTACCAGACGCCGATCTCGCAGAGGGCGACGCTGGCCGCCCCATCGCACGGGGAGATGGTGCCCATGTCGAAGACCGAGCTGAGGTCGTCCACTCCGATGTGGTGAAAGCTGACTTTGAAGAAGTCGGCGGTGAGCTGGACGAAGGCCACATCGGTCCACGTCGCCGGCTGGAGGATGAGCTCTTGCCACGTTTCGATCGTCCGCGGTTTGCCCTGCAAGGCATGCGACGGCCAGTGGTTGATGTTGAGCTGGATGAGTTTCTCCATTGAGATGAGAGAGTCGTCTTCAAGCAGGATGGAGGTGGTTTTCTGCAGCACGCCGTCCGCTTTCGAGTGATCGCTCACAATCTTCCGCAACTGGACGCCGTCCGCTTCGGTAAGCTCGACGCGACCCAGCATGTAGGCGAGGGTGTTTGGGCCGCAGTTGCCCATGCCGCCTTGGTCGACGCAGATGCGGCCGGGCCGCAGGCGCTGAGCGAGCGTCCGGAGGGGAGACGCGAGCAGGTGCGTCGGCGTCGCCAAGGTGACGGGGCCTGCCGGCCGAGGCAGCCCGAGGAGGTGAGCTGGGGCGAGTAGGCCGGCTGCGTCGCCCACGGAGGTGTGCAGCACTCCGTCGAGCAGGAACGCGAACGGGGAGGAGGAGTCGATCGAGCCGTCCGCGGAGTCCTCTACCTCGCGGACGGCGCCCGAAAAGGCGCATCGTCGTCGTCGTCGTCAACGCCGACGTTGTCGGCGAAGGTGACCGTGTGGCCGGCCGACCGGCCACCGCGCCCGCGTCCACGGCCGCGCCCGTCGCGCCCGCGCCCGCGCCCTCGGCCACGCGCCGCGTTCGGCTGGCTAGGCTGGCTGGGCTGGATGGGCTGCGGCCGGTCCGGCTGCTCCGACAGATTGTTGGCCGCGACGCCGGCTTTCTCTTGGGCAGTCGCATGGCGGCAGAACTGGGAGCCGTTGGCGAGCTCTTGAAGGTTAAAGACCTTGCCGGGCCTGAGCTTCAGGGCGTGGGCGGCGGAGGTGGGCGATTCATGGTGTTGCTGGCCCCACGACGGACACCGCGCCGGCCGGTTAGCGTCGCTGCAAAACGAGAGCAGGAAGGGCCAGCAGGGGCCCTTGGCCTTCACTCCGAGGTGCGCCGCGATGGAGTCAATGAACCAGACGCGCCCGGAGGTGATGAGAGACCGGCCGTTGTTGATGAACTTAGCCGTGGCGACCATAGACCCTGGAGGAAGGCCTGCCGCCGCAGTAGGGGTGGCACTTTCGGCCAGCTTCTGCCTCTTGGTCGCCGGGCCTTTCGGCTTGGCGGGCGACTTGACGAGCGAAGAAAGGAGCGGCAGGGTCATGCTCTGCAGGGCCGGAGCGCTGGAAGTGGAGCCATGGTACTGCTCCCACTCAGCGAGCCGGTCGGCAAGGCTCTCCTGGGTTACTTCGGCCGAACGAAGCTCGCTGAAGCACTCGGCGTCGAACGCCAGGACAAAGGTGTCGAAGGGGCGCTCGAATCCGGGGCTGTAGAGGATGGCGCGGAGGCGCATTTTGATGGCCATGAGGGCCGACTTGAAGCCACGTACACTGCGCTCCAGCCACACCCGGACGGCGGTGATGTCCGGGCATCGGTGCGCCCGCTCGAGGTGGGAGTTGTACCACTCGCCAAGGGTGACGAAGGTGTAGCCGTCCGGGCTGGTCACGGCCAGGCCGGACGCACAAGCGAGGATGTGCATGAACTCGCAGAATTTGGTGATGAGCGTTGGCTGGCAAAAGTAGTCCATTGGGTCGTGCACCACAGGCACAGATCGGCCATCCTGGTGCTGCAGCCGGCCCATGACGCCATGCGGCGCTGCGATGAAGTCGGTGGTGTCTAGGTCCAGACGCAGCCAACCGTCAAGCACCGAGCGGTCGCCACCGTCTAGCATGGAGGCGATGGAGTAGCGTTCCATGCGGTCTGAGACAACCATGTCCTTGCCCACTCGCAGGTGCCAGGTGAAATAGGCGGCGCGGTATTGGCGAAGCTCATTAAGCTGGATGAGCGTAGCGTGTCGGCGTACGAGAGTAAGGTCGCCATTCTCAGAGGTAGAGAATAGCACTCGGACGGAAGCCACGCACTTGCCGTCGTAGCCGATGGTAAGCGCATCGCGCTGGCCCGAGGGCGTGCCGAGGTCGAGGCCGCTGAGGGCGGTGGTGATCGTCCGAAAGACGGCGTTGTCGGAGCCCGTAAGGACTGCGACGAGCCGCGACTCATCGAGAGGGGCCTGGGCGCCGTCAGCGCTAGACGGCAGTGGGGCACCTTGGCCGCTCGCGCGTATCTTGCGCAGCTCATCGAGGAGAGCAGCAGTGATGGTCTCTGCGGTGGCATTGGGCTGCCCTTCGGCCTCCGAAAGGATGTTACGTCGCTCATGTAGGCGGCGCTCAAACCCATCGGGGCCGTCCAAGATCTCCACGAGATCGAGGTCTTTCTTCTCAGTTTCGAGGAGCTCGACGCGGAGTCGGCGAACGCAGCTGAGAGCGGTGAGGTTGTCCCGGCTCTGTGAGATCACGAAGCGATCGAGATTGGGACGCCTGCACGCCCCATAGGTTGGGTAAGTCCAGGGGACGGCGCAGTGCGCTGGTTGGGCGGCGCAGAACGCATATTGCCTTGCTCTGAGTGGTGAGTTCAGAGGGTCCGTTTGCCAGGCGCCGAGCGCACGGGGCAGCGCTTCCAAAGGAGAGGCGTGCCGGATAGGTCCAATGGACGGCAGCAGGATAGGTGCTACCTCACGCATGGCGCCAAACGCGGCCCAATTGGGTAAGCGTGAGGTGGGCTATGGATCATAGGATCATTGCGCATGGGCCAGAAGCCGCGCGTGCTGATAGGTCCAATGGACAACAGCGTGCTGATAGATCCAATGGACAACAGCATGATGGGTCGCTACCTCACGCATGGCGCCAAACGCGGCCCAATAGGGTAAGCGCGAGGTGAGCTATGGATCATAGGATCATTGCGCATGGGCCAGAAGCCGCGCGGCGCTGAACGCGGCACCTTTGGTGCAGATTGCAATGGCGCTAAAGCGCGGCACAGAGTGCGATTGCTGCTCCCTCACGCATGGCGCAGAACGCGGCCCAATTGGGCAAGCGTGAGGTGAGCGATGTGGATCCTTGGATCATTGCGCATGGGCCAAAAGCCGCGCGGCGCCGAGCGCGGTGCACTATGCATGGTTGCTCATGGGCTTGGGGCCATGCGGGGCTGAGCAGGCGCTATGGTGCAAGACGCAAGCGTGATAGCGCGGCCAGAGTGCGGTTGTGGCTTGGACCCTCAACGCTAAGGCACCGAGGCCAGAGGTGGGGTAGAGCCGGGCCAAGCGACAAGGAGATGGGCAATGCGGGGCTGGCGCACCCGACGGCGAGGAGATGAATTCGTTTTTCCTCAACGGCGAGCTTGCCCTGGTCTGAGCGTTTGTACTCGATGCCATCCTCGAGCTCCTCGCGCAGCTCAGTCTCGGAGACACCTAGGTTGCGAAGCTGGAACGGGAGTTGCTTGGCCTTGAAGAACGGGGCGACCTTAACGGCGAGGAGGCCATCCGTTGACGCCGTGGAGGCGAGATGGATACGCAGCGTGGCGGCCGTAAGTTGCACCGTCGAAGTCTCGACGCGGCGCGAGGCCTGCGTGAGGGACGGTCCCAGGGAGCCGACGATGGCGCAGAGAAGTCCCAACGGGAGCGGGGCCGCAGGCTCTTCGACGGTAGGTACGGCGAGAAGGCTCAGGAAGCGGATAGGGGCGAGCAACTGGCGCGCGGCGGCGGCGGCTGCCCCTCCACCCCCCGGCAGGGTGAAAGCTTCTGCGTTACGCCAATCGCCCGCCACCAGATCGAGATTGGCGGGTGTCGGGATGTTGGCTTCCTTCAGGAAATCGTGCAACTCGTTGACCGAGTTGGCCGTTCTGGCGAAAACCTGAGCCGAGTTGAGCTCGGTGAGGATACGCGACCAGCAAGCATCGGTCAGCCTGACCGCCAGGACGTTGACGGCGTTAGCGGCCGCCAGGTCTGCTGGAATGCGGGAAATCTTGCAGCGGGGCAGGAAGGCCTTGACGGCCTGGAAGGTCATGAGCTGAACTCGAGCGGCTCCACCCGGCCCGGCAGGCGCCGGCTGCCAGTCGAGAGCTGGCGTCGACAGGACCACCACGGAATTGGCGGCGAGAAAGATCGGGCAATCAGAAGTCGGGGCTCCAGCGGGGGAGTCCACAACCACGGGCTGTAGGACGACAGCCGCCATCGTTCCGAGGCGACCGAGGAAGGGCAGAGCGGAGGGGAGAAGGCCCCCGCTTGCGCGTGAGAAAAGACTCCCTGTTCGCGTTCACACGCACGGAACTCTGAGCGCGGTGCGGCAGCGCAGCGAGCGCGCCGCTTTGCTTCAGAGATAATTGCCAAATACGGCAGGCCGGTCCGAGACTCCGAGTTGTCTAGGGGTCGACCGG
>Ga0206677_10004186_pt1 | contig 11887 bp, 5 predicted proteins | sample M130m12015metaG_FD_155475 | JGI IMG/M metagenome (GOLD analysis project Ga0206677, IMG submission 155475) | Ammonia-oxidizing marine archaeal communities from Monterey Bay, California, United States - M1 30m 12015 | ecosystem: Environmental > Aquatic > Marine > Intertidal zone | place: USA... | reverse complement strand
GTATAATTTAAAGTACTAAAGCCTTTTACAACTTGTGGCATTTCATTTATTAAAACATTAAATGAGCTGTCGTATTGTACGTCGTAAAAATTATTGTAAACAGCATTTGCGCCATGCAACCATATAAGGCCACCTTTAAAAGTGTAATATAAATTATTTAAAGTTATGCCTGATTCTTGAATAAAGCTTTTTCTACTTGTCCAGCCGTCAACACTTTCTTTAAATGATATTGTTGTACTAGGCACTAAGCTATCAGGAGCGTCCTCACAATCTGGATCTAATTGGTAGTTGGCATCAAGGCTTAATCTTTTCTGCCAGTAGTTAGATAGTTTATTCAGTGTAAGATTGTATATATCTTTATCATCATCATAACTCCCTACAGCGGTAGTAGAAGTTCTTAAATTATCAGCAAAGAAACTTGACATACCTTTTTCAGCAATATTGGTAATTCCATCTCTAGACAACCTTATCACTGCTCCTCTATTTTTATCCGTAAAGTAAACTCTAAAGCCGTAAGACGCAAAAGACTCTGGGTTTTTAGATATACCAAACTCTCCTGCGTAAGGCACAGCTTGCCCTAACACCGCTTGATTAGATGTTACATTAGAATTGCCATCAGCGTTGAATAAAGCATCCTTATTAGCTAATACACGCAAACACTTGTCTTCACATAAAGATATTAAATCAGTATCTCTAGCGTGCAGTTTCTGTATTGTTCCATATATAGGGTTAAGGTCTTTTGTGATTGGCTCTGCTTGTATAAATTGATTTAATCTATTTATACCTGAGGTTGAATTATATATTTGTGAGAATATGAAGCCACTGCCTCTTCGCTCCTCAGAGTATGGTTCATCCAACACGGTTGAAACCCTAGGTCCTTTGTCTATGGTAACTGCATTGTAATCGTCTCTAATCCTGTTTGATTCTACTCCATTTCCATATGAAAAACAGTTATGCCAATCTAAAACTTTAGCGGGAACTGGAACTGTGTGATCCGTAATTTCAAAAGCATTACTAGCTTCGTAATATAAATTAAGGTCTATATTTTCTTTTGGCTGTGTTTCAAAAATTGCTGGATTTGATGATGATAATAGTTTATTGTCTTCATCTAAAATAGGCTCTACAACTTCTACAGTCGGTAAAACCTTACTTAGTCTATCCCAATCACCCTCTGTAGGCATCCAAGGCTCTATAATATTATCGTCAAGCAGCATAGCTATAGACGTTCTATTGTTAATTGCTTGTAGGTCGTCTTTACCTTTCCATTTACCTCCACGTCTTGATCTTATAGCGTCCGCAGTAACAATTGTATATACCTTAGACACATCTCCGGCCTCTACTAGCGTTTCTCCTGTGGTTGGGTCAGTTATAGTTCCTGTGGATCTAAATCTTATTGAAGCTCCTGGTGATAATAATCCATTAGGAGTAAAAACACTCTCATCTCCAGTATGATTGCTATAACCAGTCCTTTGATAGCCAAACATAGCGTTAAGTTCTGCTCCCTCTGGCACACCTACGTAAGAAATACCAAAATACGGTGACCCAAGCGTAGGCGGTTGGTAATTTTTATCTAACATTCTTTGCGGCCCAATCCACCCTCCGTTTGTAAGTCCATCGATATTTGCCCAAGCTCCAACGCCAAAAAGACGAGCTTGCGAAGCTGAAGTACCGCAATTTGTACAGTTACGATACCAACCTCTATCTCCATACCAATTACCCCATGCTTCATCATCCGCTATACCATACGCTCTTTGCTGATATGCTGTTCTGCCATCTGCATAAGGAGAGGTCGCTATTTTCGATGATCCTTTTACTCCATAGCGAGTCTGCATTGCTGTAAACGATGCTATTATATTAGTGTCAAAAGCAAAATTTCTATTTATTTTTACAAAAAATCTACCTTCAAACTCAGGTTTTCTTCTTTCTACTAATTCTACAACATTTATATCAACTGAATCACCAGGCGAAAGAAAAGTAGATTCTGGGCCTAGCGCTTCTCTTAATGTTACAGTATAAACATTTCCAATTTTTGTAACTTTATTTATTTCCCTAGATTCAGTTATGCTTGATCCCTTCTCAAAAGTTATAAGTCTTCCGCTTTGCAGTTCTGGGCCGTCAAGATCTGGAGAAGTAAAAATTACTGATAAAAAATCAGGTCCTACTCCGTCGTTTGAAGATAAAGTTCCTGGTGCGTATGTTGATGTTTTTTGAAATTGAGATATGAAAGCGGGAGCTTCATTTTCTATGGATAGTATCTTATACTCATTTAAAGTTTTTACAGGAACATCATTATCGTGTTGTTTCTTTAATATTAAATAAGTTTGTTCGTCAACTTTATTTCTTTCAGAAGATGGAAATGACAACCACACGTTACCATCCTCTGCTGGGTAAAATTTATCTAAAGCTAGGTTGTAATATTCATTAGAAATTTCTTTTATAAAAAATTTATAGTGTGTTGCCCAGCTAGGCGGGAGTGCATTAGATACCACCGATAAACTTGTTACATTATAAGAATCCTCAATGCTTACTTTTGTAGAAGCATTTTTACTTGTAAACACAGGTGTCTCTCTACCATAAGCCCCTTTATAAACTATACCAGCTTGATATGTTCTTATAGACTTTAAAGAACTAAAAGGCATTCTTATAAATTCAGGCTGTGGATTATCTGTATTTAATGACTCTTCCCATGGGTGAGCTTCCTTTTGTATATTTAAAGTTAAATCAATTTTGTCAACATTGAAATTTTGTAAATAGTTGCCATAAACAATTCTATTACCAATTATTTCTTGCGACTTAGCCCTACGTGGTACATTATCCCAAGGCCTAAGTAATTGGTTGCTCTCAACTACAGCTCCAATAAGTTCAGTCTCAACTTGAAAAGATGTTGGCAATGCATCTAATGTATACGGCACATACTCTTCTCTTTTTAACGTATCAACAGTATATACGGCAATACTATTACTTTCTTTGTATAATATGTCAATTTCAGAAACTTCCTCAGAACCCCAATCTAAAGACTCTATAATTAATTTTCTTACATTATTAGTCATACCTACATTATAACCATCAGAAGAAATGTATTTAAACTCTCCTCCTAAAAAAGCTATACTAGAAAAAGGAGAATAAGTAGAGTATTCATTGTCTATGTACTTCCATCTATAGGCAAACCTAGGGAATACGTATTCAAACATTGGAGCTTCTTCAGATATTAAAGCTTCCCATTCAATTAAAACAACATTGCCTTCATCGTCAAATGTTCTTATTATATTATTAGAAATAGCTTGTATTTCACAAGTTATTGTATTGGCTGATATAGATATAATTAATAGACTGACTTCATATTCAAAAGTTTCATTAAAGTCATTATCTAAAGAGCCAGACATTATTATCAACGGGTTTCTTCCGTCTTCAAGCTCCGATTGCCAAACAGAAGGTATGGTTGTAATACTTATTGTTACTCTACCGTCCCAGCCAGGTCCAATGCTCGTATTATTGTACGCTAGTGGATCTGCTAAATATTCTCCGTAAGTTGGAAGCGAAATAAAATTATTTTCATCAACAGCTGGATTTGGAACATACGTAAAGTTAGGTGCTCCATTAGTTTCCTGCGAGACCGCTGTGGGTACAGTTAAATTTACAGGCGTTATTCCAGTGCCTATTTCGTTTGCTCCAAATTTACTAGCTGCTAAGCTAAGAGTAGGAGCCGTTAAAGGCGAAAGCTTAATTGTAGTAACATCTGCTTCTACAAAATCAGGTCGCCCAGATAAATTTGTATTATAGTTGTTCTGGCTAGCATCCCATTTAGGAATTTTAGTTTGAGTAACAAAATCAGTAGAACCTGTTCTAAACTTCTCAATATTAATTTTTTTAGGCTCAGTTTGATCGTCTGTCCAAAATAAAAACTTGTCAAGTATATTTATGCCTGTAATTAAATAATTAGATGAAAAATTTAAAATGCCTGCAGTGTCTACTAATACAGGGCTAACTTCATTTTTTGTTTGATCGTATTCTGCAATTGCGCTAATACCGTCACTTGCTATAAACCAATATATTCTTTCGTTTATATCATCTCTATAAGATCCAATACAAACAGGGTTTGTCATAGCGTCTATATAACCGCCAGTCCAAGTAGCACCTGTACCAACTTTTGAGCGTAATTGAATTGTGCCAGCAATATTTTGCATAGCTCCAACATCACTTGCGTCGGAGTTTGCTAAGTCTAAATTTAAAGCGTCTCTATATTCTCCATTCGGAACTAAACGTTCGTCAAGGTCTTTGTTCATTCTCCCTGCTTGGAAAACATGCACAAACTCTGCCATATATTAGTGTTTTATGATTTTGGATTTATTACGCATAACCTGTGTAATCTCCTCAATTTTAATATTTGATAATCTAATTTTTGCATTTCTTTTAGCGGCGGAAGTTTCTCTTTTGAAACGAGCTACTAAATACTCAGGTGTATTTGCTCTTGTAGATAAAATAGCATAGGCTATATACTTATATAAAGCTTCTTCTGCAAATTTATGTACAACCATTTCTTCGTCAGTGCCTAAGCCGTCCGAGATATATTTTAATGTAACTATTTTTCCTACGAATGAAGAGTCGAAGAATATAATCCCCTGTAGTTGATCTATATAAAAAACACCATTAGATTGTGCTTGTTGAGGTGAAAGCCCGTAGCGTCTTCCAAAGTGATTAAAGTAATAACCACCCCCTAGCTTATTATCTAAGTTGTCTATGTTATTATTAACTTCATTGCGGCTAGTTGACTCAAACCTTTTCTTTGTTTCTGAAGATTGCGCAGATATTATTTCTTGATCTTGCTCATCAAAAAGATATTCGTAATTATTGTCTTGTAGAATTGGAAATGGGTTACTAGTATGCTGAGCTGGATATATAACGCGTTCTATGCCGTTAGAATCAACCCAAACTAATTTTACATAGTTTACGTAGTCCTTAGGCAATACGAAGTTTAAATTAGGCCCTATTTCAATTTCAGCAGATTTAACCGAAGGCAGTATATCAAAGCTGAACTCTTGGATGCCTCGTTGAGCGTGAAATGCTACATCGGTTCTTTTAGCTTTAGGTATAATTTTTTCCTCACCTACATATGATATAATAAAGTTGTTTATAATATCTTTAATACTAGTAAATTGGTAATTGCCATAGTCTTCATCCCAGCTATTCCAAACTCCATCCGGGCCTAAGTAGTATTGTTCGTCTGTTTGATTTATTAAACCCATATGTTATGCTTTTTCTTGTTGAATGGTTTCTTGCTCTTCTTGATTCATAACCTGATACAAGTTAAGGTCTTTTATTAATATGCCGGATAATTCTAGTATTTTAATTACAAGTTCTGTTTCTTCCGACGGATGTAGTTCAAAGTTAACTGAATTCGCAGCGTTGTATAAAGGTTCGTCAAATACTATTTGGTAAGCCCATTGAACCTTAGCCGGCTTCTTTATGTATTGAAACTCAACTTCAGTAACGTCTGTTATCTCGCTGTTTCCATAAACTCTGATTCCATTTGTGTTTGCTACAAATACAGGTCTGACGTTTTTAGGTTTTGTTAATGGGGATGAGTTTATATATAAAAACTCGTTAGCGTTAATACGCTCTGCTTCAATGCTTTCTGTAGATGATACACCGAAGGAATTTGTTGTTGTATTTTTATACACTACTGTTCCTAATCTATATAGATCAGTTGGCTCGTCAAAAAAGTTTCCTGTACGAGTTGGTTGTGCTGAAGTTTCAAATATGTTAATCTTTTCGTTGAGTAGATTTAACATGTCCGAATATTCCGTGCTATTACCTGGTATTCTACCAAATTGGTTTATATCGTAAAAGTATTGTTCGAATAAATCTTCTTGCGCTTGGTTAGCAAATAAGTTAAATTCCTGAGCTGTTACATAGCCTCTTTGTTCTTTATTAAGTATGCCAAGCACCCGCTGGTAAACACTATCCACGCTTATTGCCATTTGTATATTTTTTTATTATTTATAGTAATTAGGCCACCATTATAGCGGCCTAGCTACTATAATTAGTGACTTATTTAAGTCTTTTTAAAATTGTTTTGTAAACTTCCATTCCATCATCAGTCTTAAAGAAAGATGCTAATGCAGAATAAGGATGCTCATCAAAAGGAACTGTCATTAATTTTCTGTTTCCATCACCGTATGTAAATGTACGTTGATCTCCAGAAAGTTTTAATATGCCGGCTTCAACGGCTTTAGCTCCTGTGTTCCTTAGCTCGACAGAATCGTCGTTTGCTAATTCCATAAATAAGATAGGATTTCTTTTTGCAAAGATCATCAAATCTCTTTTTAATTCACTTGAAGATAATGTTGTAACTTTTTCTCCAAACTCAGATCTTAATATTGCTTCCGCGTAATCAATATCCATACTTTTAGCAGCTGTTAAAGCTTCTAATTCGTATTCAATCCAATCTAATTCATTAACAGAATCTTGTACTGGATCTAATTCTTTATATATTTTATCCTTAAAAGGATGGTATATAGATAGCAACTTTTGCAAAGCAATATCTTCTTTTTTTACTGTTAACGTACCGTTTCTAAAAACTATTCTACCTAATGTAACCTCCCCTTTTTGCTCATCAACAAGTGGAGTTGGTTGATTAGTTGCGTAGCGAAGCTCGCGCGCGTAACCTACTTCGTTGTCAAAATACAGTAAAGGTTTTCGCTGACTGTGCCTGGAAGGTATGGTGTATACTAAAGGTGATTTTCCTGTAGCAATATAATAAGTTCTATCTTTAAATTCAAACACTGGTTTAGCCGGTGCTTTTTGAACTGGTGCGGTTTTAACCGCTACTTTTTGAGGCGCAACCTCAACTGTTTCTGCTGTAGCTTTTTTAGCCATGATATAATATAATTAAATAATTGATAAAAAGTAATAATTACCCCCGTCAGTACAACGAGGGTAACAATTACATTAATTTACTATGCTGTTGCTTTTTTCAACAATACAAAGTTGTTAGCTCCTTGTACGCATAAACATCTTTCTGATAAGAAATGAACGTTCATTGCATCTTCGTCGCTTGTATAGTTTCCACCAACGGATCCAGTAATCCAAGACTTCATCTTACGATCGTCAGCTTCAGAAGCTCTATAACGGATGTGTAAGAATGGTCGTGAAATATTTTTTCCTAATTGCTGATCGTAAACTGTAGAAGTTCCTGCTGGTACAATAACACCTTCAACATCTCCAACTAATCCACGAGTAGTTGCATCGTTTAAGTATTTCCAGTCAGTCTTATAGAAATCGTAAGATCCTCTACGGAATCCGCTAAACCCTAAGTTAAGCGCCATGTCTGAAGAGTTATCAAATACTCCATAAGATGTACCGTCAGTGCCATAAGAATTTTGCTGCGCTAACATATTGTCAATACCCAAAGAAGTTCCACGATCTAGAAAGAGCATGTTTTCTTCAATAGCTCCTTGCTTGTCAAGCTCCTGTAAGATAAGGTCAAAATCGTCTAATCCAGCAGCGCCTCCAAAGTTAGCGTCTGTATAAACAAGACCTCTATTTTCAAGAGCAGCAAAAAGTCCGTCAGAACCTGTAAGCTCAGTTCCACCACCTAGTCCAGCGGCTGGAGTAATTGGAGTAGCAGCTTTTTCAGCTTCGATCATAGCCATTTCTAATTGATCTTCAAAACGAATACGTGCTTCGTGCTCAGATTTTAAGTACCATAAGTAACCAGATGTTCCAGCTTCAGTAGTAACTTCAACCCATCCAATTTGAGCAGTATCAGAACCGCTTACGTTGTATTTATCTCTAAGGATAATTGGCTTGTTGTTAAATTGTTCGAAAGCTGCATCAACAGAAGTACCTGCGTTAGAAGTTCCTTTTGCATATTCAGAACCGTATACAAATACTTTACCAGCAGCGTGAGCTGTGATTGTTGCAGCTGCATAACCAACTACTGTTAATTCTACAGCGCCTGCTACAGGAGCAGCTACTGCTTGAACATAAGCTTTTTCTACAACTAGTCCGTCAGCTGAGGCAACTACAATTGTAGCTCCTGGGCCAATAACGTTTTGGTTAACTCCTCCTGCACCTGCTGGAATTGTTACTGTAGTTGTAGTTGTTACTACTGGGTCGTATGCAATGTGTAATCTTCCTTGCTCAGACCATACTACTTGATCAGAAGCCATAGGCATTTCAGCACCTACCATACGTAAGAATCCAGAAATCGTACGGTTTCCGTAACGCTCTACTTCTTTTTCATATACTTCTGGTAAGAACTGTTGTGTAAAATCTAAATCGTTTAGAGTTAGATAGTTGTCGTTAAATAACGTTTGTGTTGGGCGAGGCGTTAAGTGTGCTAATGCACCTGCGCTACCCGTAAATGAACCTGCTGCGGCCATAATTTTTAAGTTTTAAGTTGTTGTTTTATTTTCTTTTAATTCCAAACTTAGGCGAACTAGAAGATTTAATTGACTTAACCGTAAAACCGCCTGGCATACTGACTTTCTCATGAGCGCCTCTTGGACTCATATCAATATTCTTGGCTTTTTCAACACTGCTTTTCATTGCGTCGGCTTTGCCTTGCTCGTAAAAGTGGTTTGCAATTGCATCTGGATTCATAGCTGTAAATAAAGACTTGTGATAACCCGCTGCGTCATTCATTTCATTTTTATCGTTCAAGAACTTCTTGACCAAATTGTTAATGTCGCTTTGTGTGTCTTTAACTTGATCTACATTATTAACTTTAAACCTAAATTTCTTTTCTCCAACGTTGAAATCAAAACCTTTGAAATCATTAGAAAAAAGCTTTTCTGTTTTGTTTTTAAATGTAGACACTTGTTGTTCAGCTACTTTAGTTGCCTGTTCGTTTTCTTTTGTATAACGGTTAAAAAACTCAACCGCTTTTTGTTGTTCTGGATTTAACTTTGATCCAGCTTTTACTTCGTCGTAATATTTTGTTTTTAATCCCTCTAAGTGATTTTTAGCTTTTGCTAACTCTTCTTTATGGGCTAATTTTTTTCTACGTACATCTCGATCTTCATCCAGTTCTTCATCATAAGAAAAATTATCTTCCATTAAGAAAGAAATTTCTTCTAAGTCTAAGTGAGGTCGTGTTGTTTCGTAATATTCTCTTAATAATTGAGTTTCATTTAGGGAGGCGTAATCTGTATTAAGTTTAACGTAGTCTTCTAAAGATCCTCCTGTATCATTCATAAATTCAACCACCTTCTGTATATTATCTGGTAATTCAATTCCTGAATTTTGTTGTTCAGCGAGAGCTTCGTGTACATCTTCTTGAAGATCTTCTACTTGCTCTTGTACTTCTTCTTCTGTTATTTCTTGAAGAACGGATTCTTCATCTTGAACGGGCTCCCGTACTTCTTCAACCACTTCTTCGCTACTTGGCGTGTCTTGGGGTTGCTCGACAGGAACATCGCTTGCATCTGTTTCTTGCTCTGGAATGGCATCTTCTGTTGGTTTATTTAATTCTGATAAATCAACCTTAATAACGCCGTCCTCGAACGACATAGGTTTTGTTTCTTGCGCAGTAGTCTCTTCAACTACAGGTGCTTCTTTTTCTTGTTCTTCTGACATGATAAAATATTATATAATTATTACTATTATTATTACCTAGGCTCGAAGGAACCTAAGTTAAAGTTGCCGCTAAGTATATCGTTTCCGCTGGATTCAAAGTTTTTAGGAGGCAAATCGTTTTGTCTTTGATTTATTAATTCACTTTGCTGTGATGCTTGTAATTTAGTACGATCGTCTTTACGATTCTCTTTTTCTGCTATTTCTTCTTTCTTGCCTTTAACCTCAATGCCTTTTAAACGCATATTCATCTCAAACTCTAAAGACATTAATTCTTTCTTTAATGAAGCTTCTTGTATTAGCTTTTGTGAATCGATTTGAGCTTTAGCTTGCTCTAATGCAATTTTTTGTTGTATTAAAGCTTGTTGTTTTTGAACCTCAGCCTGAGCTGCTACTTGTTGAGCTTGAGCGTTAGCATCTGCTTGAGCTTGTATATTTTGTTGTTGTATTTGCTGATCTTTTAATTGCTTTTCGTTTCTTCGTATCTTAAGTAATTGATTAGCTAATTTTATATTTTTGACTTCCCTTAAGTCAATAGCATCTGATAAATCAATAAGACCACTTTGAACGGCTGCCTGTATGTTGTTTTCTAATACAGCTCTTTCTTCTTCATCTGGTTGAAGTTCAATAAATATACCAAAGTCATATAAATATAAATCGCTCATTTCCTCTAGCACTGCTACATTTTGATTACCTATCTTATGTATAAACGCTTCTTTTGTTGGCGAGTATTCTAATATATCTGATATTCTTAATGATAATCCCTCGCATAAATCTGCAGTTAAAAACAAACTACCCTCTAATATATGTCGTGTTGCTACATTTGAATTAGCTGCAGCAAGTTTTTGAACGCCAACTAATGCTCTAGCGTCCGGTGTGCTACCATCTCTGGCTTCATTCAGACCCGTCACATCACGGATCATTTGCATGTAGTAATTATAGTTAGCAATTAAACTTTGCATTTTTTGACCACCAGCCCCTGTTGTGATTTCTTGGATAGGTACTTTGCCGGGGTTCATATCGCCGTCTTGCGTAAATGACCTACCAATAACAGATCCCGTTTGAAAAAACATATTCAATGCTTCTTGCGGATTGTAGTTTGTTCCGTTGCCTAAGTCAACCTCAGCTAAACCATCAGCGTCAAGATAAACTCCGTCTGGAACCATTCTTGACATTACTTGTTGCAACTTTAAGTGTGTAAGTTGAATCATATCTGCAAAACCAGTTATACGGCTTACTATAGATTCAATTCTACCTCTATACATTCTTGGGGCTACAATACTATAGTTCATTTTAACTTTAGTATAATCACTTTTAGGACGTATCATATTTTTAGCTAACTCCCATTTAAGCAATTGCCCGCCTAGTACTTTTACGCCTTCGTAAACAACCTCTAAAGATTTTGACAATTTAGATATGCCATACTCTTCATACATTTCTTCCGGCGGATTAAACTCATCAGTCTTAGGTATTATTTTAGCTGCTCCCGTCGCTGTTTCTTTAACTTTGTAAACTTCGTTTGTAAAAGTTTTGTAATTAAAGTAAAGAACTTGAACAGTATTTGAATCGTCATAATCCGAATTGCTAAGAGTCCTGTCATAAAACCCATTGTTGCTTGTGTTTTGGCCTGCTATTTTTTGCAGGTCATCATTAGTAAGCCAAGGAAATTGTTTTTTAAGCTCGTTTAAGTGTACGGCTTTTACCTCTCCTACGTAATATATATCCTCAAAATAAGGAGAGTCTGTGTATGACCAAACTAAATTTACCGGATCAACATATTCAACAGTTGCCCCTTCTGCCTTGCTAAATGTATTTTTAACCGCGCCAATACCTATAGTGGTTAAATCATAATTGCATCTACGCTTAATTAAATCGTAATTGTTGCCATCTAATAAAACAGTTATAGCCTGTTCTTCCGCTAATTCAACTTGCTGCTTATAGCTTAATTGCATATGCAGGTCAAGTTCTTCTTTATTTTTAGGCAAAGTGTCAGGGTTATTCTCAAATAAATTAACCCCAAACTCCTTAGCCGCGAAGTCGTTTAGCGCTTGGGTTTGCATGTCTCTTATAATAGACTCCATATACTTAGTTCTTTTTTCAACACCGTATGGATCTTGTGAGTATGCTTTTATATCAAATTGTCTATCTGAAATCCCATTAACAACTATATCAACAAACTTTGGTATAATTGGCACTGGCTTCCAGTCTAAATTCAAATAAGATAAATCACCATTAATAGATAACTCATCTTTATACTTTTGTATTCCTTGCTCTCCTCGAGCATATAATCTTAGGTTGTGAAAAGTAGCTT
>Ga0206677_10004183_pt1 | contig 11892 bp, 8 predicted proteins | sample M130m12015metaG_FD_155475 | JGI IMG/M metagenome (GOLD analysis project Ga0206677, IMG submission 155475) | Ammonia-oxidizing marine archaeal communities from Monterey Bay, California, United States - M1 30m 12015 | ecosystem: Environmental > Aquatic > Marine > Intertidal zone | place: USA... | reverse complement strand
TAATACTGATGTCCGCGACTTTTATGACGAGAACGATGAATTTACGGTGACCAATAAAGAGCGCAATGCCTACAATTCGTTCCTTGAAGGACTCGAAGATTGGGAGCGAGAAGTGTTAGACAGAGCGGTCAGCGAAGAGCGCAACTACTATCTTGTCGAGTTTGCCAACAAGGGCGGCTTGGTGATGCCAATTATACTCGATGTCGAATACGCCGACGGTGCGACAGAGCAGATTCGTTATCCTGCAGAAATCTGGCGCAAGTCGCCCAAGATGGTGAAGAAGCTACTAGTAACCGAGCGCGAGATAGTATCGCTGACGATAGACTCAGGTATGGAGACTGCAGACGCTGATATAGAGAACAATTTTTATCCTCGCCGTCTCGTCCCGTCCCGCATCGAAAGCTTTAAGTCGTCGTCTAGCAGTCGCCGTGTTTCGCGAGACATTATGCAGGACATTAAAACCGAGCTGAAAGTGGCAGGTGATGATGACGAGAATGAAGAAGATGAGAGTGGCAATTAGTCGGACATTTTTCTTGCGAACTACGCTCGCGGCAAAGCGTGCGGGTCTTCTCTCTGTGGCGGGGCTGTTAATCTTTTGCAGCGCCGCTGTCTATGGTCATCAACAGAAGACAGCGGTAACAAGGCTGCTGTTCAATTCGAATACTGGCAGCCTTGAAATCATGCATCGCCTGTTTTTGCACGATGCCGAACATGCGGCTAGTGTGGTCTTTGGAGAAAAGCAGGATATTATCGAGTCACCTGATTCGCGTGCGTTGTTTGGAAGTTATGTTGTCAATCGTTTCGCTATTGCGCTCGACGTTCAAGGCGAGCCGCTGCAAGAGCTCAAACCTCATTACCTTGGAGAGGAGATCGATGGTCAGTATCTCTGGGTCTATCAAGAAGTGCCAAATTTTGCCACCAGCCAAGTCGGCAAGTCGCTGCAGCTTCGCGTGATCAACAGCGTGTTGCGCGATGTGTGGCCTGATCAGTCGAATCTCGTGAATGTTGAGCGGGGCGGGCACGTCGAGAGCGTTACTTTTTCGGTGGGAGCAGACTCTCTGTCGGTTACTGTGCCTCGATGATGGTTAGGTTGGCGTAGAAAATTTCAGCGCCAATTTTCATCTCCACTTTCTTTTTCACACTCCAATTCCTGTTCCAGGTTCTCGTTTTACTGCTCCTTATTGCAAGTCCCCTTCCGATAAACCTAAGTTTGTGATTCGGTGTGCGACGCGCCTAAATATTCTGCAATGGCAAGACCCGCCGCGACACTCGTAAAGGGGTCGTGTTCGACTACTTTACCTGGGAATCGTTCTTCGAGTACGCGCTTTACTGCTGGGATGAGCGATGAACCGCCTGTGCGAATAACCAGTTCGATGTCACTGCTTTGGATTGCCGCGCGCGTGAGAGTGTCGTCGATAGCCTGTTCAAATTTCGCCATTAGACTGGAAATCATAGTCTCAAATTGCGCGCGCGTGAGGGTCAGCTCGATATCTAGTTCGGGTATGTCGAGTCGCGCCGATTCCGAGTGTGAAAGTTCAGCCTTTAAGTCTTTGAGCAATTGAAACACGAGGTAGCTGTGATTATTTTTTATGAGGTCGTAAAGGCGCTGAAACTTGGTTGAAGCTTCGTCACCATCCTGAATTCGCTGATGCAGCGGGGTAGTGTATTTGTTCTGGTTTAACATATAGCTCACCGCCCAATTAAGCAGGAGGTCTTCGTACTCTTCGAAAGGGAAAAGCGTCTCTATTTCTCGGTCTTCGCCCGCACGACGCCAGCGTTCGCCTTTACCTAGAAGAGGGAAAATAAGTTCTCTAAAGAGAAGCTGATCGATATGGTCGCCGCCTAAGCCAATACCGTGTGTTGCGACGACCTCGAAATCTTCGTTCGTGTGTTTTATTACACAGAGATCTAGCGTGCCGCCACCAAAGTCAACTGCAAGCAGGGTTTTGGTTTGCAACTGCGGATTCGCGTATAGGTAGCTGAGTGCGGCAGCGTTAGGCTCGGGATAGAAGCTCTGCCGGTTGAACTCGGCATAGCCGTAGCTCTCTGAAAGGGCGCTAAGTGCGGCGCGATTGCGGTCGTTCTGTGAGCCTTCGAAATTGACTGGATGTCCGATACAGGCGTGATCGATGACAGGCGTTGGATTTATACCTAAAGGCAGCTGTGCTTCAATTGTACGTCGTATACGAATGAGCAGGGGAGTGATGAGAGCGACGAGACGGAAAGGCTTATCGAACACCATCAGCCGCTGAGACTCGTTGTTACCGAGCAACCGCTTTATGCCCCTAAAGAGTCTGCCCTGTTGCCCGCCATCGACAAGTGATTGCCCGTAGATAAGCGACGTCGATGCTTCTTCGGGCAGGCCATGATCGCCCGTTTGCCCAGTAGTAGTACGACCCTCGCCTAGAATCTCTGCGCTTAACTCGACTGTCCGCCCCGTATTACTGCTGACATACTCGTCTATCGCGGCCTGCCCCGTAACGATCTGATACTCGCGATTGATATAGGTCGCGCTAGGCATCACTTTGGCGTGAGGCTCGAGGTTAGCTACGGTTACATGGGTGCCGTCGAAAATAGCCGCGGCGCTATTGCTTGTGCCGTAGTCGATGCCGATTCCGAGGCGATTAGAACTGCTGTTACCCGCGCGCTGAAGAGAGTGCTGTTTTGTATTCAATGGTTATCCGTACCTGTAATAACTTCAGGGTGACGCTAGATTGTTTAAGGCGTTGAGCGCGTTCCCTCGTGCAAAAATAAGCTGTGTCTCACCATGCTGATGGATGCGGAGCGAGAAGATAGCACACAGCATCCCCGCTCTCTATATAACGCGCCGTTTGTCGCCTGATTATAAAGGATTGCTTCCGGCTGTGGCGCCACGACGGTGCCGCAGTTACAATATCGACTGATATTTTGCCTAAGAGCTCGAGTCTATGCCCATTCCTGACAACAACCATTATGCAAGGATTTTCTTGCGCGCGCTTTGTGTCGCTACTGCTTTGACGCTTTCGCTGGCAAGCTTTTCGTCAATGGCAGGAACAATCGTACGAGTCAGTACGAGCGTCGGGGACTATTCGATCGAGCTGTTGGATGAAACAGCGCCGCTTACGGTGGCCAATTTTCTTGGTTATGTTGCCCGTAATGATTTTAACGGCACTTACCTGCATCGAGTTGTCGATAACTTTGTTGTGCAAGGCGGGGCCTATCGTTTCAAGTTGTTCGAAGGGCCTATCGATATTCCTACAGGCGAGACTGTCGTGAATGAATTTGGCGCATCGAATCTGCGCGGCACTGTCGCGATGGCGAAAGTTGATGGCAATCCTGATAGCGCGACGAACCAGTGGTTTGTGAACCTCGCAGATAATAGTGGCAATCTGGATGCGAATAATGGCGGGTTTACGGTGTTCGGTACCGTATTAGGAGACGGTATGGCAGTACTTGATGCCATCGATGCGTTACCGTTCGTGAGCCTCGGCGCAAAAGCACCCAACGCGCCTTATTTCTCAGAATTCTACGACAACCCCTCGTCGTTCGTTTACATGAATGTAGAGGTCACCGAGCGGTTTAGTACGTCGTCTCATGTTTATGAAAGTGGGACCGGCCTGCTGATTACAAGCGTAAACATCGACGACGGCAGCGAGCTTTTAAGCCTCAACTTACGCTCTGTCGCCTCCGCACTGGGATTTGTAATAGAGGTCAATCAGGAAAGCGTCATTCCTAGGCAAACAGCCTTTGATGGCATGGCGACTTTCGACAGTGCGACCGGTCTTCTGACCATTCCAGCGCTCGAGGTCAATCTGAGCGGCTCGGTTAGTGTTATTACCAATGTAGTGTTCAAATTGATAGATGCTACGAGCGCACGATTTTTGCTCGACACTTACGATCAATAAGCTGACTGGCGTTTGCTGCGAAAGCGCTGCAGTTTACGGGTTTTTACTTGCAAAAAAGCTGTAACAGCACTGCAGCGTTAGCAGTGCTAGCGTGCAAAAGGATAATAATATGGCGAGTCCGCGCGGCGAATTTTCTTCTCGATTCGGCTTTCTTATGGCTGCTGCGGGGTCGGCCGTTGGCCTTGGCAACATTTGGGGCTTTCCAACCAATGCGGCGAGTAACGGTGGTGCGGCCTTTCTGTTCGCCTACCTGTTACTGGCGTTTGCGCTCGCGTATCCTGCGCTGATGGCGGAGCTGATCATTGGCCGCTACGCCCGCGCGAATGGCGTTACTGCACTACGAAAAATTGCTACGGGGCCTAAAAGCAGATTGTTTGGCTCTTTTGTAGGCGGCTTAGGCATCGTGACAGTTAGCTTTATTCTCAGTTTTTACGCCATTGTCAGTGGATGGATGCTCGCGTTTTTGTTGCAGCCAGTGGCGCAGTTAATTGGACTGACGGCGTTAGCGGACTGGCTTATCGTCGATGGTGTAGTGCGCAACTCGCTCTTCGTCGTTGTGTTCATGCTGCTCACCATCTTTATAATTAGTGCAGGCGTCAAAGAGGGAATCGAGAAATGGGCAACTCGCCTCATGCCCTCGCTTGTTCTTATCTTGGTATTACTCATAGTCTATGTGTTCACGTTGCCAGGTGCGATGGAGGGACTTCGCGCTTACCTAGTGCCAGATTTTTCCGTCTTCGCTCGCCCTGGACTGCTAGTCAGTGCTATGGGCCAGGCCTTTTTCTCGCTTTCTTTGGGCGTCGGAACCATGTTGGTTTATGGGTCTTACATCAGCAAAAGCGAAAATTTGCCCGTTATCGGGAGTCTCGTTGCTTTGCTTGATGTGGGTATAGCTGTGCTGGCAGGTTTGCTTATTTTACCGGCTATGTATGTGGCGCTCGCAAGTGGCGTTGAAATATTTGACGTGCAAGGAGGCCTAATAGCAGGCCCCGGACTGATTATTTCGGTGTTGCCAGCGTTGTTTGATTCGATGGGGGCTGTTGGCGGTTTTGTTGCTTTCGCATTTTTTGCGTTGATGGCGATTGCCTCGCTCACCTCATCAATTTCGATGCTCGAAGTGCCGGTCTCTTTTGTTGTCGAGTCAAAGGGGGTTCGCAGGCCTGCGGCAGCGTTCCTACTGGGATCGATAATTGCGTTGATTTCACTAGTGATCGTGTTTAATTTTGACTCATTATTCGATTTAGTGGTCACTGCAACCACGGAAATGAGTCAGCCGTTACTGGGTCTGTTTTTTTGCGTGTTTAGCGGTTGGATATGGAACCGCGCAACAATACTCGAAGAGATTAAACAGGGTGCGCCCGATGCCGCATCAGGTTTTTTCTGGCGAATTTGGCCCTTTTATATTCGCTTCGTCTGTCCTGCCGCGATCCTTATTGTTTACTTGCAGTAACCGGCAGCATAGCTAGGACAGGACAGCCTCGCTCTTCCTTCGTGCCTGAATCGTCCGTTACGAAAAGCATCGACAGTCGATGACTTTAGAAATTGAATCAATAGAGAGGTTCACAATGAAAGCAAAGTTAATAGTCATTGCGATAGCGCTAGGTTTAATGAACGCGTCCGCCGCCGGGCAGGAGGCGGGCGTGAGCATGCGTGAAGACAACCCTTTTGCTAGAGTAAGCGACCTTGATTTCGACTATCCTCCCTTCGACCGCATAGAGAGCGAACATTATCTGCCTGCTTTCAGAGCTGGGATGGCGCAGCAGAAAGCTGAGGCGCAGGCGATAGCGGATCAGGGGGCCGTGCCGAGCTTCGAAAACACTATTCTTGCACTCGAAGTATCGGGGCAGTTACTCAATCGGGTGAGCCGAGTTTTCTTTGCGCTCGCGGGCGCACACACCAATGACGCACTGCAGAAAATCCAGCAGGAACTTGCCCCTGAGCTAGCCGCACACGATGATGCCATCGTCCTGAATGGAGCACTTTTCGCCCGCATCGAGAGTGTCTATACACGCAGAGCAGACCTCGGATTGAGCGCGGAGGCTGTGCGTCTGATCGAGAAGTATTACACCGATTTCGTCCGCGCAGGTGCGGCATTAGGTAGTGCCGAACAGGCCCGCTTGAAAGAGATAAATGCAGAGGCTGCGTTGTTACAGACACAGTTTAGTCAGAATGTGCTCAATGAAGTGAACGCTATGGCGGTCGTTGTCGATACACGCGAGGAGCTGACAGGGCTCGATGAGGCCCTAATCGTTGCTGCAGGTAAAGAGGCGAGTAGCAGGGGTTACGACGGCAAATATGTCTTGCCTCTTCTCAATACGAGCGGCCAACCTGCGCTAAGTAGTGTTCAGAATCGAGAGGTTAGGGAAGCTATTCATCGAGCGTCGGTCGCAAGAGGCGTTCGTGGCGGCGAGTTCGATAACAGACAAATTCTTTCAAGCGTTCTGAAGCTGCGAGCAGAGCGAGCAAACTTGCTGGGTTATCCTACCCATGCCGACTATGTGCTCGAAGATGCTACCGCGCTCACTGTCGAGGCAGTAAATGCCCGCTTAGCCTCGCTCGCCCCTGCTGCGGCAGCGAATGCGAGGCGCGAAGCCGAAGACCTGCAGGAAATTGTTGATGCCACTGGCGGTGACTTCGAGCTAGAGGCATGGGATTGGCAGTTCTACAGTGAGCAATTACGGCAACAGCGCTACGCATTTGACGAGTCGCAGCTACGGCCTTATTTCGAATTAGATAATGTCCTTAAGCGCGGGGTATTTTTTGCGGCTGAAAAACTGTACGGGCTAACCTTCGCTGAGCGTTTCGACCTGCCGGTATATCAAGAAGACGTGAGAGTGTTTGATGTCTTCGATGTGGCCGGAACTAAATTGGGTATTTTTATCGGGGACTTCTATGCTCGCCCCTCAAAGCGAGGCGGCGCTTGGATGAATGCTTACGTGCCGCAAAATGGCCTGATGGGAACGAGCCCAGTCGTTGCGAACCATCTAAACATCACTAAACCGGCAGAAGGGGTTGAGACACTGCTGACATTTGATGAAGTGACGACACTGTTCCATGAGTTTGGCCATGCGCTTCATGGGTTATTCTCCGATGTCGAATATCCCTATTTTTCGGGTACAAGCGTACCGCGTGACTTTGTCGAGTACCCGTCGCAGGTCAATGAGATGTGGGCAACGTGGCCTGAAGTGTTGGCCAATTATGCTGTGCATTTCGAAACAGGCGCTCCGATGCCTCAGGCGCTTCTCGATAAAGTGCTTGCCGCGCAGAAATTCAATCAAGGCTTTTCTACCTCGGAGTATTTGGCTGCTTCGGTTTTAGATCAGGCGTTGCATCAACTCGCGCCCAATGAGGTGCCAACTGCCGAACAAATCCCTCAATTCGAAGCGGATGCGCTCGCCAAAGCGGGATTAGATATTAGACAAGTTCCGCCCCGCTATAAAAGCGCGTATTTCTCCCACATCATGGGAGGCTACTCCGCAGGCTACTACTCTTACATTTGGAGCGAAGTGCTCGATGCTGACAGTGTCGAGTGGTTTAAAGAGAACGGGGGCTTAGTAAGAGCAAACGGGGATCATTTTAGAAATACGTTGCTTTCTAAGGGCGGCAGCCGCGAGGCGATGAGTTTGTTTAAGGACTTCAGGGGTCGTGAAGCGTCTATAGAGCCACTGCTTCTTCGACGAGGACTGCAATAGCGTATTAGGCGGCAGGGCCGACTCTCTCAGCGGCGTTCCGATGCAAGCGAAGCGCCGCTTAATTTTAGTGAGAGAAGACTAAGCTCATCCCAAGGGTTTGCCAAATTCATGCCTTTTATCGCCCCATCGATATGGCGTGCCTGATGCAGCAATTGCCATGCCTGAGGCTTGCTCAGCCTCGACAGCACGCTTTTAACTGCAGTTTTGCGATTAGCCCACACGCGCGCGTTTTTAATGATCATTTCGCTATTTTGCCCCTTCTCCTTTAGAGCTAGCATGGGAAGCAGGCTATCGAGTTCGCGCGTAAACGTTGCGAGTATAGGCAACGGATGAACCCCTTCAGCTTTTAACCCAGCAAGAATTTTTTGGGCTCGGCTGGTCTCTCCGAGCAGGGTCGCGTCGAGCAAATCGTAAGTTGTGAGCCGCGAGTTGTCGCTCACAAAGTCGACGAGTTCACTCGCTTCTAACGGTTTGGTTGGCTGGCCAGTACCCGCGAACGCCAATTTTATGCGCTCGATGTCTTGGACTGCAGCGAGCAGATTGCCTTCAACCCGATCGGCAAGCATTGCGACTGCTTCTCGGCTTGTACTGATGCCGGCAATTTTGAGCCGTGCGCTCAGCCAGGCCGGAAGCTCTTCGCGTTTAAGAGGCCAAACCTTAACCAGCAGGGCATTTGCAGTAAGTTTGCTAAACCATTTGGTTGAGGTGGCCGCTTTGTCGAGTTTCGGCCCAAGGATCATGACGGCGATATCATCATTCGGATTGTCTACAAATTGTTGCAGCGCCTTCTTTCCTTCGTCGTCGGGTTTCGCCGAGGAAAATCGCAGTTCAATGATTCGTTTGTCAGCGAACAAAGAAAGGCTGTTGGCAAGCTGTAGGAAATTATCCCAATCGAAATTTTTATCGACGTGAAACAAGTCGCGCTGATCGAAACCCTGCTTTCGAAGAAAGGTGCGAATCGCGTCGCCCGCCTCGAGCATAAGGAGCGAGTCGTCGCCGGAAACCCAGTAAAGCGCTCGATTGGGCGGCCTTAACTGAGCGTTGAGTTGTCCCGAGGATATTTCCACACCTAGCCCCTCATTGAATCGCTGCGCTGGCGCGTCGAATTATTTGTAGGACGAGGCTGCGACGCATCTCTTGCGTGAGCAGTGCAATTTCATCCTGAGTGCCTGCGAGGTTTTCGATTTCTTCAAAGTACTCACTTTGCACACTCACCTCTACAGCGTCGAGGAGGACAGCTGACCCGACTGTGAGCGTGAGTTGGCTATGAAGTGACAATTCATACTGCGCTGCTCGTGCGCGCGAGTTGACCGATACTGCGCGTCGGTCCAACCGCTCATCGCCAAGACGAAGCGTTATTGAAGCGCCGTCTCGCGGCACATCGCTATTGACTACGACGTCGACGGAAAGGGCATCCAGCGCGCCGATGAGTTCCGCTACAAGTGGGTCGTTTGGGTTTGAGGCGGTTAAGATGATTTGCGAAAGCGTCGTAGTTGCCTGCTCGCTTCCGCGCAAGCTGTATCCGCAGGCAGTTAGAGCAAGTGCAAGCACAAAGGCGACGCAGCACTTAGACACCCAGTTGGCTAAGTAGTTAAACGAGTGCATGCAGTGCCTCCGTACTCTCTGTTTTTCTGTTCTGTTCTGCGCTGTGCCGAGCTAAGCCGCAACGATATTAATCAATTTGCCTGGCACAACGATGACCTTGCGAACGGTTAGCTCGGCGGTAAATCTCTGCACCGTCTCGTCTGCAAGTGCGAGTGCTTCGAGTTGCTCCTTGGCGGTGTCTTTAGCAACCTCGAGCTTGCTGCGTAGCTTACCGTTGACCTGAATGACCATCGTCATGTTGTCTTGCACCAAGGCGCTTTTATCAACTTTAGGCCATGCCGCATCTATTGCTGCACCTTCGCCACCCAAATAGTCCCATAGGACATGGCAAAAATGGGGGACTACAGGGGCGAGCATGGCGATGGAAATTTCAAGAGCCTCTTGCATCACCGCCTTATCTAGCGCGCTCGTGTTTGTCTCGCCGTATTTCGAAACGGCGTTTAACAGCTCCATAGTCGCGGCGATGGCAGTATTGAAGGTATGCCTGCGGCCGAAGTCGTCGGTCACTTTCTCAAGCGTCTGATGCGTTTTGAAGCGCAGTGCCTGCTGATCGGTGCTCAACGATTCCTGAGTAAAGTCGGTGCGACCGACCGGCGTATGATTGGCAACAATGCGCCAAAGGCGTTTAAGGAACCGGTGACTGCCCTCGACACCGCTGTCTGACCATTCGAGTGATTGCTCGGGCGGTGCGGCGAACATAGTAAACATACGCACTGTGTCGGCGCCATAGCGTTCGATGAGTGGCAGAGGGTCTACGGTATTGCCCTTTGACTTAGACATTTTGGTGCCGTCTTTTAGCACCATGCCTTGGGTAAGCAACTGCGCAAAGGGTTCGTCGGTTGTGACGAGGCCTGCATTACGCATGAGTTTATGAAAGAAGCGAGCGTAGAGCAGATGCAAGATCGCGTGTTCGATGCCTCCGATGTATTGATCGACGGGAAGCCAGTAGTCAGCCCGTTCGTCGAGCATCGCGCTGTCTTGGTCGCGACAGGCATACCGCGCGTAATACCACGACGACTCCATAAAGGTGTCGAATGTGTCGGTTTCGCGTTTCGCCGGCGACTTGCAGCGAGGACACTCGGTGTCGACGAATTCGGCAAGCTTGCCGAGGGGCGAGCCGCCGTCGTCCATTTTGATGTCTTCGGGTAAGCGTACCGGCAGCTGATCATCTGGTACGGGCACGGCGCCGCAGGTGTCGCAGTGAATAATAGGAATCGGCGCACCCCAATAGCGCTGGCGCGAAACGCCCCAGTCGCGCAGCCTGAAGTTGACAGTTTTTTTGCCTCTGCCCATTCCCGACAGCTTCGCTTCGATCGCAGCGAAAGCCTGCTCGAAATCGAGCCCATCGAATTCGGCCGAATTGATGAGCGTGCCCTTCTCGGTGTAGGCCGCTGCGCTTAAATCGCACTCCTCGCCAGCCGCTGGCGCGATGACCTGATGCACAGGAAGCGAATACTTTTGCGCGAATTCCCAGTCGCGTTGATCGTGGCCGGGCACGGCCATTACAGCGCCCGATCCGTAATTCATCAGGACAAAATTGGCGACGAAAATAGGCACAGTGTCGTTAGTCAGGGGATGAATCGCGAGGCGCCCGGTGTCCATGCCGAGCTTTTCCATCGTTGCCATATCTGCTTCGGCAACTTTGACGTTGCTTTGCTCGGCGATGAACTTCTGCAGCGCCGGATTACCTTCGGCGGCCTTCAATGCAAGCGGGTGCTGTGCTGCCACAGCTACGTAACTCACTCCCATAAGCGTATCTGGCCGCGTCGTGTAAACCGACAACGTGCTCAGCTCTGCATCCGCTTCATCCTGCACGGTAAAGTCGAGCTCGATGCCCTCAGAGCGACCGATCCAGTTTGCCTGCATAGTCTTTACTTTATCGGGCCAGCCATCGAGCTTGTTGAGGTCTTCGAGCAGCTCGTCGCCGAAATCGGTAATTTTGATAAACCATTGAGGGATTTTTCGGCGTTCGACGAGTGCGCCAGAGCGCCAGCCACGGCCATCGACAACCTGCTCATTGGCGAGCACGGTTTGGTCGACGGGGTCCCAGTTAACCTCGGCTTCTTTCTTGTACACGAGGCCCTGTTCGAAGAGTCGGGTGAAAAACCACTGCTCCCACCGATAATAGTCAGGGTGGCATGTCGCCACTTCGCGGCTCCAGTCGTAGGCATAGCCGAGGCGCTGCAATTGCTCGCGCATATAGTCGATATTGCCGTAGGTCCATTCAGCAGGCGCGGCGTTGTTTTTCATTGCCGCATTTTCTGCGGGGAGGCCGAAGGCGTCCCAGCCCATAGGCTGCAAAACATTCTTGCCGAGCATGCGCTGGAAGCGCGAGATGACATCGCCGATTGTGTAATTGCGCACATGGCCCATATGGAGGTGACCGCTCGGGTACGGAAACATCGATAGGCAGTAGAATTTTTCTTTGTTCGGGTCTTCAGTCACCTTAAAACAGTCGTGATCATCCCAATACGCCTGTGCGGCAACTTCTACGTCTTGTGCTGGGTAATTCTCGTCAATGGTCTTCATGCTATCTCTATAGTCTTTACGCGTTAGCTGATTGTTCAGCGGACACTTAAATTAGGGTAGGTGAGGGAATGGCCTCCGCGATTGACGCTAAGGATACCTTAGCTCGCCCGAGGTAAACAGGGAGCCCGCGCAGCCGAGTCTTGTTTATTCCACCTCGGTAGTCACTTTAAGCAGTTTGATTT
>Ga0206677_10004178_pt1 | contig 11897 bp, 7 predicted proteins | sample M130m12015metaG_FD_155475 | JGI IMG/M metagenome (GOLD analysis project Ga0206677, IMG submission 155475) | Ammonia-oxidizing marine archaeal communities from Monterey Bay, California, United States - M1 30m 12015 | ecosystem: Environmental > Aquatic > Marine > Intertidal zone | place: USA... | reverse complement strand
CACAATAATTACCCCAGAAAAAAACCACCCTTAAAGGTGGTTTTTTTTTGATTTATACCCTGTAATCAAATCCTTAGGGAGCTGCCCGGTTTACACAACAAAATCAATATCGTATAGCTGCAAACCAGAACCTGGTGCAACATTCCGGAAAGATTGCCGATCATTGTCTTCTTGTAGCGAGGTCTTTATAAAGTCCAAAGACAAGTTTTCTTTCCCCAACTCAAATAAAGTTGCCATCATTAACCGGATCTGATAGCGTAAAAAACCCTTGCCTCGCACCTTTAATACATAACTTTTTTCGGGGAAGAAATTGGCTGTCAAAAGATCATTCTCTACTATCTCACAAGAATCGATTCTTCTTTTAAAATGAGTTTTTGCTGAGGGTTTCGTACAATATTTATGAAAATAATGTGTTCCCTCAAACAATTTCGCACCCAACTGCATGCGTTCTAGATTTAAATCTTCTTGCAACCCTGTCATAAATGGTGCTGCAAATGGGTGGTTTTTTTCACCAAAAGAAAAATAATAATGATATTCTTTTACCTTTTCTGAACTGATAAGATCGAACCCTTTTGGCAGTTCTTGAAAAGAAATTGCTTTTACATCTGCGGGGGCATTTTTATTAAAATTTTTGATGAACATCTCTTTGTCAAATTCAAATCGTGTAAAAAGATGAATGTAATAGCTACTTGCAGAGACCTTTGCATCTGTTCTTCCAATACCAATAGTCTTATAATCTTCTCTTTCAAAAACAAAATGCAAGCTTTTATCTATGATATCGTGAACTGTTTTTACTGCAGGTTGCTTTTGCCATCCATGAAATCGAAAACCTAAAAATTGAATTTTTACTAAATAAGAAAAAGGATATTTCATAACTTCAAAACTACAATAAATAAAAAAAAATTAAAAACCGCACTTTTATCAGTTTCATAATTTTAGTAATTATTTTTAAACAACCCCATTATTTTAACCCTTTAAATTTATTTCAATTACATTATAATCATTTTACCCCCCTTTTTTTTGAGGGTTCAATTTAAAAAAAGTGATTTTTAAAAAAAAGACCCCTTGTCAATATAAAATAAATATATACTTTTGACCCAGTTCAATTAACAAAAAAACTATTTAATACTAAAGAACACACATTATGAAAAAAATTATTTTTACATTTTTATTAGCAGCTAGTTTTGTTGGAACAGCTCAAGAAAAAGAAGAAAAAACATTCTCTTTAAGCGGAACTGTTGATACTTATTTTAGAGGAAATATTAGCGGAGGTAATTATGATACAGCTCCAGGTAGCTCTTTTGCCAATCAACCAGGTTTTGCTTTGGGTATGATTAATTTAGTTGCTGCATACGAAGGAGAGAAAGTTGGTTTTGTTGCAGACATGGTATACGGACCAAGAGGTGTAGATGCCGTTTTTAACTCTGTAGGGAATTCATCAATAGTGAATCAATTATATGCATACTGGAATGTGAATGATAAAGTAAAACTTACGCTGGGTAACTTTAATACTTTTTTAGGATATGAAGTAATTTCACCAGCTGCTAACTTTAACTATAGTACTTCTTACTTATTCTCTTATGGACCATTTAGCCATACTGGATTAAAAGCAGATTTCACGTTATCAGAAAAGACTTCTTTGATGTTAGCGATTATGAATCCTACAGATGCTACAGAATTCAACCCAACAGGAAACTATGCTTTCGGAGCACAATTAGGTCTTTCTGGTCAATACTTTAACTTCTTGTACGACTCAGGAGCTTATGAAATAGATTTCACAGGTGGTTTTGATGTATCAGAGACATTCTTTTTAGGTGTAAACGCAGCCTACTTTTCAGGAGATGAAGCTCCAGGATTCTATGGTGCAGCATTATACCCACAAATCGCAACTTCAGATTCGTTTAAGATTGGGTTAAGAACAGAATACTTTGTAGAAGATGGAGATTTTGGAGCAATTGGAACTGGCGTAGAAGACTCTAGTGTATTTGCAACTACTTTAACAGCTAATTACTCTGTAGGTTCTTTAACAATCATTCCAGAATTAAGATTAGACTCTGCTTCTGAGGCAGCATTTGTAGGTGACAAAGCGTTAAGCTCTTTTGCTCTAGCTGCTGTATATTCTTTCTAATTAATTCTCTGAAAAAGAAAAAAGAAAAAACCTACGAAGCCTAAACTTCGTAGGTAATCTAAAAAGAATTTAAAACTATATAAATTATGAGCTTGTTTATAACAATAATTCAAGAAAAAGCCGCAACAACTGCAGAATTAGCAGCACAACTTGCGCAAATAAATGGAGACATGGGAATGCTATGGATGCTAATTGCGGGAATCTTAGTTTTCTTTATGCAAGCCGGTTTTACTTTGGTAGAAGCTGGAATGACTCGATCTAAAAATGCAGTAAATATTGCAATGAAAAATATCCTAGACATTTGTGTAGGATCCCTTTCATATTGGTTAGTAGGTTATTCTTTAATGTACGGAGACAGTTCAAACGGATGGTTTTTCTGGAGCGGTTTATTCCAAGGAGAAGGAGCCGATTTATTCTTCCAAACAATGTTCGCAGCAACAACTGCTACAATAGTATCTGGAGCTATTGCAGGAAGAACAAAGTATTCTACATATATTATTTTCTCAATCGTAATGACAGCAATGATCTATCCAATAGCTGGTGGATGGGAATGGAACGGGGGATGGTTAAATGATCTTACTATCATGCCTGCTGAATTTATTGACTTTGCTGGTTCTTCAATTGTTCACTCTGTAGGAGGATGGGCTGCACTAGTTGCTGCTTTTATGGTTGGTCCAAGAATTGGAAAATATGTAGACGGAAAAGTTTTACCTATACCTGGCCATAACCAAATATTAGCAACTTTAGGAGTATTTATCCTTTGGTTAGGTTGGTTTGGATTTAATGGTGGCTCTCAATTAGCATGGGGAGGTTCTGATGCAATTGGCGCATCTAATGTTGTACTGATTACAAATTTAGCAGCTGCCGCAGGTGGACTTGGTGCACTAATTACTACTTGGATTTGGTACGGAAAACCAAACTTAGCTCAGACTCTAAATGGTGCTTTGGCTGGATTGGTTAGTATAACAGCTGGATGTGGAAACATGTCAGCTGAAGGAGCTGTACTCGCAGGTTTAATCGGAGGTATTATTGTTGTATTCTCCATTGAATTTATAGAAAAAAAATTAAAAATTGATGATGCTATTGGAGCCGCTTCTGTTCACGGTGTTGCCGGTGCTTGGGGTACTTTAGTAATTGGACTCTGGGGTGTAGATGGAGATACTGCTATTGGTTTATTCAATGGTGGTGGTGCTTCTCAATTAGGTGCACAAGCGATCGGAGTTGTAGCATATGCAGCATGGGCAGTTCTTTTATCTTTTGTTGTTTTAAAAGTACTAAAGTCTACAATAGGATTGCGTGTTAATAAAAATGTAGAAATTGAAGGCTTAGATATTTCTGAACATGGTTCTATTGCATATCCAGGAAAAAGAGAAAGAGAAATTGAAGGTGATAAGTAAAAGAATTTAATAACAAAAATTAATTAATTTTTAATAAACCTGTGAAATTTAATTTTACAGGTTTATTCTATTTTTATGAATATAACAAAATTAATCCCATGGATTGTAGTTCTTTAATTTTTAATATCTTTTTTTTGTGTTCATCGTAAAAATGTTTTCAAAAGTTGTTTTTTTTAAATTATTTTAACATTATGGACTACTTTTACCAGATTATATAAAATAAGGAAAAATACTAAAATGTAAATATTTTTACGATGAACATAAAAATCATTACCTCTAAAAATTGAAGGTTAAATTTACAGACCATAATCACCTTATCCAAAACAATTTAATTTAAAATATCATGAAAAAAATTGAAGCGATTATCAGAAAATCTAAATTCAGCACCGTGCGAGACGCATTGCACGAAGTAGGTGTAAACTTCTTTTCTTATTGGGATGTTACTGGTTTAGGTAACGAACAAGAAGGACATGTCTACAGAGGGGTTAGCTATAGCACGAGCGATATCCAAAGAAGATACATCTCAATAGTAGTCAATGATGACTTTGAAGCCATCACCATAAAAACCATCATAGATGCTGCAGGAACAGGAAATGTTGGAGATGGGAAAATTTTTGTAAGCGACATTAAGGAAGCTTACAGAATTAGAACAGGCGAAAAAGGCGGAGAAACATTAAACTAAACTTTTACAAAATTAAATTATGGAATTACTTACAATAAATAATGTATGGATGATGCTATGTACAGCACTGGTTTTCTTTATGCATTTAGGATTCGCTTTTTTAGAAATCGGATTGACAAGACAAAAAAATACGATCAATATCTTATTCAAGAATATTTTTATCATCACTGTGGGGCTCTTATTATACGCTTTGGTTGGATTCAACCTTATGTACCCAGCTTGGGGCGCAAACGCTTCGGGTTATTTAGGTGATTTTATTTTTGGAATCTCCGCACCCTTAAAAGACGGTGCCTTAGACCTAGCCTACAATGAGGGATACACATTCTGGACTGATTTCTTATTTCAAGGAATGTTTGCAGCCACTGCAGCGACTATTGTTTCTGGAGCTGTTGCTGAAAGAATGAAAATCTTACCTTTTATGATTTTCACCATCATATATATAGGATTGGTATACCCAATCGCTGGTTCTTGGAAATGGGGAGGCGGATTTTTAGATCAATTAGATACGCCTTTTTATGATTTTGCAGGGTCTACGTTAGTGCACTCTGTAGGAGGATGGGCAGCCTTAGTGGCAGTATGCTTACTCGGTGCTCGAATTGGTAAATTTAAGAACGGGAAAATACAAGCAATTCCTGGTCATAATATCCCACTAGCCACTGCTGGAGTTTTAATCCTTTGGTTGGGTTGGTTCGGATTCAATGGAGGTTCTGTATTATCAGCAGATCCAGGATTAACTTCATTAACCTTGGTTACAACTTGTTTAGCTGCAGCTGCAGGTGGTGTTATTGCTTCATTGGTTTCTACAATTATGTACAAAAACTTAGATTTAACCATGTTTTTAAACGGAATCCTTGGTGGATTGGTAGCCATTACAGCGGGCGCTGATCAAATGTCGCCAACGGATGCCATTTTAATTGGTGGAATTGCCGGTGCACTCATTGTATTTGCCGTAAGTTTAATTGACAAACTTAAATTAGATGATCCTGTTGGAGCCATAGCAGTTCACTTAATTTGTGGTGTTTGGGGAACTTTAGCGGTTGGTATCTTCGGAAACCTTGCGAGTGGATCACAATTTTTGAGTCAATTATTTGGTGTTGCAGTCTATGCAATATTTTGTATCGTTACTTCCTTTATCATTATTTATACCCTAAAGAAAACAATTGGTATTCGAGTGAGTGAAAAAGAAGAATTGGAAGGATTGGATGCACATGAACATGGAATGGACGCCTATCCAGATTTTAGGTTGAACGAACACTAGGTTCAAGTAAAAATAGCTTATTAAAGCCTACAGGATTTCTTCCTGTAGGCTTTTTGTGCTTTTTATGAATATCACAAAATAAAATGCCTTATTTATGATTATTTCATTTTTCCTACCATTTTTCCATCATCTCAATAAAAACAAAATCAAAACACTCAAATCATTGAATTATTTTCAATAAAAATATTAATTTTACGAAAATTATTCAACAAAATGAAACAACAAGGCCTCTATTTACCTGAATTTGAAACCGCCAATTGTGGTGCTGGTTTTATCTGTAATCTTCAAGGAAAAAAATCGAACAAAATCATTCATAATGCTTTAGAGATTCTTGTAAAACTAGAACATAGAGGAGCTGTTAGCTCGGACGGAAGAACAGGAGATGGTGCCGGAATTTTAATTGACATACCCCACGATTTCTTCAATCGTGTCTGTAACTTCAATCTTCCAGCTCCAAAGGAGTATGCCGTTGGAATGGTTTTTTTACCAAGAAGTTCCAATCAAAGTAACTTTTGTATTGCTGCTTTTGAAGATGAAATAAAAAAACAAGGGTTGCGTATTATTGGCTGGAGAGATGTTCCAGTAGATACCTCCAGTATTGGTGAAATTGCTGCAAAATCAGAGCCTAAAATAAAACAAATTTTTGTTGACAAGAACGATCAAGAATTGACTGACTTAGCATTCAATGCCAAGTTATTTGCAGCGAGAAAAATTGCAGAACACATCATTTCAAAATCTAAATTATCGCAGAGAGATTATTTCTATTTACCAAGTTTTTCAACCACAACTCTTATTTACAAAGGACTTTTGATTCCTGAAGATATTGGGCGTTACTACAAAGACTTAAAAGAAGAAGATGTAGTCACACGATTGGCATTGGTACACCAGCGCTTCTCCACCAATACATTTCCAGCTTGGAGCTTGGCACAGCCGTTCCGATACATGTGCCACAATGGAGAAATCAATACACTACGCGGAAACGTAAATCGCATGAAGGCACGAGAGGAAATCATGAAAAGCGATTTATTTGGTGAAGACATCAAAAAAATATTCCCCATTGTAAGTGAAGGACAATCCGATTCCGCTTCCATGGATTTGGTTGTCGAACTGTTACTAATGACCGGAAGGTCTTTACCAGAGGTCATGATGATGTTAGTCCCTGAAGCGTGGGAAAAACACCAAACCATGTCGGAAGACAAGAAAGCATTCTATGAATACAACTCTTGTATTATGGAACCTTGGGACGGTCCCGCTTCCGTTCCTTTTACCGATGGAAATTACATTGGAGCGCTGTTAGATCGAAATGGATTAAGACCTTCTCGATATACCGAGACCAAGGATGGTTTTGTCATCATGTCATCAGAAATCGGTGTGGTAGAAGTAACTCCCGAAAATGTTAAAAGCCATGGTCGTTTGGAGCCTGGGAAAATGTTTTTGGTAGACATGAATGCCGGTAGAATTATTGAAGATGAAGAGATCAAAAACAAAATTGTTTCTCAAAAACCATACAAAGAATGGGTAGACACTCATACGTTACCACTCTCTGAAGTACCTTACACAAACAACACTTGTCCTATAGAGGCAACAAAATACGATACTCGTTTACGTATTTTTGGATATACATTAGAAGACATTTCTACCGTAATCAATCCTATGGCAACGCAATCCAAAGAAGCCTTAGGATCTATGGGAATTGACACACCACTGGCAGTACTTTCGGACAAACCACAACTGCTGTATAACTATTTCAAGCAACTTTTTGCACAAGTCACCAACCCACCATTAGATGGTATTCGTGAAGAAATTATTACGGATATTAGTTTGGCAATTGGTGGTGATCGTAACATTTTTGACATCATTCCTGAGCAAGCCAAAAAATTACGCATTCAAAATCCAGTGATCTCTAATGACGATTTAGACAAACTTAAAAACCTAACACATCCCGACTTCAAATCGGCAGTGATTCCAATGTTGTATCCGATTTCAAAAGGAGTTAACGGATTGGAAAAAGCATTGGATGACATCTTAGTTGCCTGTGAAATGGCTATTTTTGAAGGTGCCAATATCATTATTCTTTCCGACAGAGGCGTGAACGAAGACAACGCTCCTATCCCAGCATTAATGGCGTGTTCCTATGTAAATCACGCGCTAAACAAAAAACATAAAAGATCGAAGTTTGGCATAGTAATCGAATCCGCAGAACCTAGAGAACCTCATCATTTTGCCACCTTATTTGGTTACGGTGCCAGCGCCATTAACCCCTACTTAGTCAACGAGATCATTCGAGACCAAGTGAAAACAAATGTGATCAAAGGAATAGATGCGGAAGTCGCTGTGAAAAACTACAACAAAGCGATTGGAAAAGGAATTCTTAAGATTATGAATAAAATCGGAATTTCGACACTCCACTCCTACCGTGCCTCTCAAATTTTTGAAGCCCTCGGACTGAAAAAGGCATTTGTTGGAAAATATTTCCCAAACACTCCAACTAGAATTGGCGGAATTGGACTGGTTGTTTTGGATAAGGACATTCAGAAAAGATTTCAGAAAGCGTTCAAACTAGAAGACTTTAAAGATGCACTTCCATTAGAAATTGGTGGTGAATATCGCTGGAGAAGAAATGGCGAAAAACACATGTTTAACCCAACAACGGTCTCTAAACTACAAGAAGCAGTACGTCAAAAAAATGTGGATAGTTATCAGATCTATGCAGATGAGATTAACAACCAGAATAAAAATTTAATGACCATTAGAGGCTTGTTTGAATTCAACAACCTCGACCCGATATCTATTGAAGAAGTAGAACCTTGGACAGAAATCGTAAAACGATTCAAAACAGGAGCTATGTCTTATGGGTCTATCAGTCAGGAAGCCCATGAAAACTTGGCCATAGCGATGAACCGAATTGGCGGTAAAAGCAATTCTGGTGAAGGGGGAGAACATAAAAATCGTTTTTCAAAAGAGAAAAATGGCGACTGGAAAAACAGTGCGATTAAGCAAGTTGCTTCAGGAAGGTTTGGAGTTACCAGCAACTACTTAACCAATGCCAAAGAGATACAGATTAAAATGGCACAAGGTGCCAAACCAGGGGAGGGTGGACAATTGCCCGGAGAAAAGGTATTGCCTTGGATTGCCGAAGTTCGAAATTCGACACCTTATGTAGGGTTAATTTCTCCACCACCGCATCACGATATTTATTCGATTGAAGATCTAGCACAGCTAATCTTCGATTTAAAGAATGCCAACCGTGAAGCACGAATCAATGTAAAATTAGTCTCCAAAGTAGGCGTCGGAACCATTGCTGCAGGGGTTGCAAAAGCAAAAGCTGATGTAATTCTAATTTCTGGTTTTGATGGTGGAACTGGGGCTTCCCCACTCACCTCTTTAAAACATGCAGGTTTGCCTTGGGAATTAGGCCTGGCAGAAGCACAACAAACCTTGGTTATGAACAATCTAAGAGGGAGAGTCGCTCTAGAATGTGATGGGCAATTAAAAACAGGAAGGGATGTGGCCATTGCAGCCTTATTAGGAGCAGAAGAGTTTGGTTTTGCAACCGCACCGCTAGTTGCCTCGGGATGTATTATGATGCGTGCCTGTCATTTGAACACCTGCCCTGTTGGAATTGCAACCCAAGATCCTGAACTTCGAAAGAATTTTAAAGGGACCCCAGAACACGTGATCAACTATATGTACTTTGTTGCTGAGGAGTTAAGACAAATCATGGCGAGTCTTGGTTTTAGAACCTTGAAGGAAATGGTGGGGCAAACCCATAAAATTAATGCCAAAAAAGCCGTAGCGCATTACAAAGCAAAAGGCATTGAAATTGCTTCGATCCTTCACCAACCAGAAAGTGAAGCAACCACTTCGTTGTCAAATTCAGAAAAACAAAATCACAATTTAGAAAATGTATTGGATATGCAAATTCTAAACGATGCCAAATCTGCAATTGTCAATAAAAAAACAATCAACCTATCCTATCCAATTCAGAACACAGATCGTACATTGGGTGCTATCATAAGCAATGAAATTTCCAAAATACATGGCGAAGATGGTTTACCAAAAGATACTTTATCTTTAAATTTTAAAGGATCTGCTGGACAAAGTTTTGGTGCTTTTTCTACCAAAGGAATTACTTTAAAGCTAGAAGGAGAAGCCAATGATTACTTAGGAAAAGGGTTGTCAGGTGCCAAAATAATTGTAAAGAAACCCAAAGAAGCAACCTTTGTCGCTGAAGACAATGTGATTGTTGGAAACGTTTGTTTCTATGGCGCTATCAAAGGAGAAGCCTACATCAACGGAATTGCAGGAGAACGTTTTGCTGTAAGAAATTCGGGAATTACAACTGTTGTAGAGGGTGTTGGAGATCATGGTTGCGAATACATGACCGGTGGAAAAGTTGTTGTTTTAGGAAAAACAGGTCGAAATTTTGCCGCAGGAATGAGTGGCGGTATTGCGTATGTGTACAATAAAAATAATGAATTCTCTGACTATTTGTGTAACTTAGAAATGATTGATCTGGACAGCTTAGTGGCTGCAGATTTTGAGGAACTAAAAGCAGATATCACCCAGCATTATGCATATACAGAAAGTACTTTGGCTGAAAAATTACTTCAAAATTGGGAAACCGAGAAATTGAACTTCATTAAAGTCTTCCCAAAAGATTATAAGAAGGCATTGGAGCGAATAGCAAGAGAAGAACGTACAGAAAAATTAACAGCTTAATAAAAAGACATGGGAAAAATAGGAGGATTTAAAGAATTCAAAAGACAGAACGAAACCAATTTAGCTGTAAAATCTCGTATCCAGAATTACAAGGAATTTACAGTGCCCTTGCCAGAAAAAGCACTAAAAAAACAAGGATCACGCTGCATGGATTGTGGGATTCCATTTTGCCACAGTGGATGCCCATTGGGCAACTTAATTCCCGACTTCAATGACATGGTACACAAGGGAGAATGGCAAAAAGCTTCGGCTCTTTTACATGCCACCAACAACTTTCCTGAATTCACCGGAAGACTGTGTCCTGCTCCTTGCGAACAAGCTTGTGTTCTAGGAATTGTAGACAGCCCTGTAGCTATTGAAGACATTGAAAAAAGCATTGTAGAAAAGGCCTTTGCCAATGGATGGATCCAACCCATTTTACCAGAAAGTAGAACCGGAAAAACAGTGGCCGTTATTGGCTCTGGTCCTGCTGGACTTGCTGCTGCACAACAACTTAACAGAGCGGGTCATAGTGTGACTGTTTTTGAAAGAGATGATGAAATAGGTGGCTTGTTAAGATATGGAATTCCAAATTTTAAACTGGAAAAAGAAATCATTGATAGAAGAATTGCCATTCTAGAGAAAGAAGGGATAATCTTCAAAACCAATGTGAATGTCGGTGGCAATTATGATCTTAAAAATCTAGACTATTTTGATGCGATTGTTCTTTGTGGTGGAGCTACTAAAAAAAGAGCATTGCCTATTGATGGAGCAGATGCAAAAGGTGTCGTGCAAGCGATGGACTTCTTAACACAACAAACCAAGCAACTGTTCAATAAAGAAGTAAATGGCCCCCTTTTATCTGCAAAGGATAAAAATGTCATCGTAATTGGAGGTGGAGATACCGGATCTGACTGTGTGGGAACTTCCAACAGACAAGGTGCAAAATCAGTTACAAACTTCGAAATTATGGAAAAACCGCCCGAATTGAGAAGCGAGAAAACACCATGGCCATTTTGGCCTTTGCAGTTGAAAACAAGTTCTTCGCATGAAGAAGGTTGTGATCGTAACTGGCTGATTAGTACCAAAGAGTTTATTAAAAATGCTAAAAATGAATTGATTGCTGTAAAAACCGTGGAAGTATCTTGGACTTTTAAGCCAGGAGAACGCCCTGTTTTAAATGAAAAACCAGATTCTGAAAAAATTTGGCCGTGTGATATGGTCTTATTGGCTTTAGGCTTTACAGGACCTGAGACTTCATTGAGCGATCAACTAGGCTTGGAACTCGATGCAAGGAACAATTACAACGCAAAAAAATACCAAACGAATGTACCACATGTATTTACTGCTGGAGACATGAGAAGAGGACAATCTTTAATCGTTTGGGCTATTTCTGAAGGAAGAGAAGCTGCCAAAGAAATAGATACCTATTTAACTTCTGAATCGTTCTTGTCCTCAAAAGGAAAAGGAGATTTACTTTCTGCGAATTAACAATACGCAACACATCCAAAAAAACCACTCAAATTGAGTGGTTTTTTTTTGTGGAGAAGATGGGACTCGAACCCACGACCTCTTGACTGCCAGTCAAGCGCTCTAGCCAACTGAGCTACATCCCCTATTATTTGGCTAAAATAGACAATAAATGTATACCCTACGTCAATTAAATCTCCATAAAATAGCATTATTGAAACCCACCAGGTAAAGTGGCTTCATAATGATGGTGTCCATAGA
>Ga0206677_10004175_pt1 | contig 11901 bp, 13 predicted proteins | sample M130m12015metaG_FD_155475 | JGI IMG/M metagenome (GOLD analysis project Ga0206677, IMG submission 155475) | Ammonia-oxidizing marine archaeal communities from Monterey Bay, California, United States - M1 30m 12015 | ecosystem: Environmental > Aquatic > Marine > Intertidal zone | place: USA... | reverse complement strand
AAGAAGTTCATGAGGACATGAAACAACATTTTGAGCGCTACCCAAACTATTGGGGGCTAAAAAAACCCGATCGAAATATTGATCATCGCAGAGTGCGCAACCTGATGACCTTTTTCTCCAGAAAAGGAACCGTAAAAGCCATTACCAAAAACCCAAAAGATTATGTCCCCGGAGATATTGTATGCTGGAGCTTGGGAAAAAGCATCACACATACAGGTATGGTCGTGAATAAAAAATCGAAAGATGGGAAACGTTTTTTAATCGTTCACAATATCGGTTCTGGCCAAATTATAGAAGATTGTTTGTTTGATTATAAGATTATCGGACACTATCAGTTTTAAAAAATAGTTTTAAAAATATGATCCCATGCTTTAAAACCTTGTAAGGTTTCTTATTTTTGCCTCATGAACAAGATTTATTCTTTAAATGATTTAGCGAGCATTGCAGAAGAAGTGATTGCCAAGGCTAAATACAAAACCCTCTTATTTCGTGGAGAAATGGGGGTTGGTAAAACTACATTGATAAAAGAAATTTGCAATGTATTGGAGGTTCAAGATCGGGTTTCTTCCCCTACTTTCTCATTAGTAAACGAATACCATACCGCTACAAATGCCATTGTTTATCATTTTGATTTTTATCGAATTACACAGGAAGAAGAAGCCTTGGACATGGGTATTGAAGAATATTTGTACCAAAATGATTGGTGTTTGATTGAATGGCCTGAAAACATAGAAAATTTACTACCTTTAGAGGCGGTTCAAATTCATATCACTATTTTAGAAAATGGACAGCGTAATATTCAATTAACGTAATATTTTATGAGTTCATTTTCTCCCTTCAGTAAAGAAGAATTGTTGCCTCAAGAAGAGCGGCTAGCAATAAAAAAACGCAAAGGCTCCTTGTTCATTGGATTGCCAAAAGAAATCCATTTAAGTGAAAAAAGAGTTTGTTTAACGCCAGATGCCGTAGCAGCACTTACCGTTCATGGGCATCGAATTGTGGTTGAAACTGGTGCTGGAGAAGGGGCAAACTTCAGCGACAAACAATATGCAGATGCAGGAGCTAAAATTTCCTACAATACGGAAGAAGCCTTTACATGTTCGATTATTTTAAAAGTAGCTCCCCCAACAGAAGAAGAAATTGAATGCATTAATCCACAAGCAATTTTAATTTCTTCGCTACAATTGAAGACACAAAACAAGCAGTATTTTGAAAGTTTAGCAAAAAAACGAATTACAGCCATTGCTTTTGACTTTATCAAGGATGAAGATGGGGCGTATCCAATTGTAAAATCACTCAGTGAGATTGCTGGTACTGCCGCAGTTTTAATTGCAGGGGAATTGATGAGTGGCCTAAACAAAGGAAATGGATTGCTTTTTGGAAATATTGGAGGGGTTCCCCCAACAAATGTTGTCATCCTAGGTGCGGGTACTGTTGGAGAGTTTGCCGCAAGAACTGCCATAGGCCTCGGAGCAAGAGTGAAAGTTTTTGACAATTCGATTAGCAAATTACGGAGATTGCAACAGTGTTTAAATACGCCCATATATACTTCTACTGTTCAACCCAAATCACTCGCCAAAGCATTGATGCGTTGTGATGTTGCCATTGGCGCAATTCGAGGAGAAAATAGAGCACCCATTATTGCCACAGAATCTATGATAGAAAGCATGAAGGAAGGGGCTGTTATTGTGGACGTTAGTATTGACAGAGGGGGCTGTTTTGAGACATCAAACATTACAACACACAAAACACCCACCTTTATCAAACATGGCGTTGTTCATTATTGTGTTCCAAATATTCCTGCACGTTACGCAAGAACGGCTTCGGTTTCTATTAGCAATATCTTTACACCTTACCTATTGAACATTGCTGAGGAGGGCGGATTTGAAAACACCGCTCGTTACGACAAAAGCTTGAGAAATGGATTGTATTTTTATCATGGCGTGCTTACCAATAGAACTGTTGCAGACTGGTTTGACCTTCCTTTTAGAGATATTAATTTGTTGATCTCTTAAAAAAAGATCTCTGAATTTCATTGGTAGAAGCGCCAAAAAACAGCAATATCTGTTCTAAAACACAGCGAAATAAGTTGTAAATTCCTGAATAAAACAACTCCTTTTCCATAAATTTGCAGCTCAATGTGAAACGATGCTCGTAAAAAGAATTTTTTATTATTTGGTGGGATTATCTTTAGGTTCTATTGCCGTTTATTTTTTTTGGCAAAAGAAAAATGCTTCTTTTGATTATGGAATGGATGCTAGAACACTCAAAACAATTCGGATTAGAGAACGTTTGTTTTCTGAAGAAGCTAAACTTGCTATGCAACAACATCGTATTGACACAACCATGATCACTACCCTATTGCATTCTGGAGATGTTAATTTCAACAAAAGTAATCAATGGAAAAAGCCCTGTGGAGAATACTATATTACTGGAACCGAAGCATTAGAAAACATTCACCTATTGGTAAAACGTTGCGATTCTACCGCTACCATTGAAAAAGTAATGATCCACTAAGATTTCTTGTACCGATCGTTTAAGCCTTCCCCAGAAAGAATCATTGGAATGATTTTCTGAAGTCTTTTCTCTTTTGTTTCTGCTCTTTTTGCCATTGCAATATACGCAGCAAATTCATGCTGTTTACTTTTAGAAAAACGACGAAACTTAGCTTCTAACGACTTATCAATTGCCAGCTGATGTGACAATTCTAAAGAAATTACCAGCGGTTTCGTGTTGCTGCTAAACTTCACCTCATTCCCTATCGCTACCTGGTGCATTGCCTCTAAAACGTATTGTTTTATTAAAGGCAGGTCAATTTCATCCTTGGTATAAAAACGCCATTGCAACATGGCTTTGGTTTTGCCTTCTTGAGCGTTAATGAGTTTTTTTTGTTTATCTTCTAACAATACCCCTTGAAAAAACCACAAACCACAATACTTTTTAAAAGCAGCCAAACCTACAATATTCTTTCCTTTGAAAACATAGGTAGGTGCGCCCCATTTTATTGTTTCTTCCAAAGGTAAATTTGTAAAAACAGAACGTAAAAGTGTCAATTCTTGTTTCCAAGCCTCTTTTTTATGGATGTAAATTTCAACGGGTGTCATTTAATGTTTTTTAACTTTTGATGATAATGGGCCTCAATTTTATCCACATTTTTTATGGTTGTTTTCACCCAGTTGCAGTATAAAACTTGTTTTTCTTGTTCGGACAACTTCCAATCAACCTCCGAATTTCTCAATTTTGAAGTCACTTCTTGTAAAACAATCGCAGCAGCTACAGAGATGTTTAAACTCTCAGTAAAGCCTACCATCGGAATTTTTAAAAATCCATCTGCATTTTTCAGTACTGTTTCCGAAACCCCTTCTGCTTCAACACCAAAAACAAAGGCGGATTTTTTGGTGATGTCAAAATCTTGCAAAACACAAGAATCATTATGTGGTGTGGTGGCGATAATTTGATAGCCCTTTTCTTTTAATGAAGCCAAGCAACTTGTTGTATTATCTCCATCATCACGATAGCGATTGTAGCTGAGCCATTTTTGAGAACCTTTCGCGACGTGTCTCGAAATCTTATTGTTGTATTTGTTCTCAATGGCATGCACATCTTGAATCCCAAAAATATCGCAGGTTCTTACCACAGCACTTGCATTGTGAGGCTGGAAAATATCTTCCAAAACAACCGTAAAATGTCGGGTTCTGTCTTCTAAAACTTTCTTAAATAACGCTTTCCTCTTCTCCGTTAAATAGCCTTCCAAATAAGCAAGTAGTTTTTGATCCATCATAAAAACAAACTTAGATATAAATCTACTTATTTTTTATAAAAAATAGTATTTTAACAAACGACAGCGATAAAATAGCATTCTTCGTCCAATTGCTTTTTGACTGATCTAAATGGGGCAATCGTTTAAAATAAAATGACCGCATCAAAACTTGAGCGGTCAATTGGATGCAATCGATGGTAAAAGAGGTTAGGTTAATGTTACGCGTATTTTCTTCTTTTTCAAGCGTGTATTGTTAAGTTTTTCAATCAAATCATTAGCCATCGTTAAGGGAACTGCAACAAATGCACAGTCTTGTTTTAATTCGATATTTCCCAATTGATCCCTCGTCACATTCCCTTGTTTAAAAAAGAGTCCAGCAATGTCTCCTTTCGATATTTTGTCTTTTCTACCTCCAGAAATAAACAAGGTTTCCCAATACTGCGATTTGCGAGGAGCGCTTTTGGAAATATCTTCAATTTTCGATTTCTTAATAAAATCAGGTAAGTCTTCTTTTTCCCATTTCAATACATAAGCGGTCCCTTTTGCGTCAACCCTAGCAGTTCTCCCATTTCTATGCGTAAATTCTTCTAAAGCCTTGGGAAGTTCGTAATGAATGATAAATTTCAATTCAGGAATATCAATCCCTCTGGCCGCTAAATCTGTTGCAATTAAAATTTGACTGGTTCCGTTTCTAAATTTAATTAAAGAACGTTCTCGATCTCTTTGTTCCATTCCGCCAGAAAAACAACTGTGTGGTATTTTATTTTTAGCTAAAAACGCACTTACTTTATTGATGCTGTCTTTTAAATTACAAAAAATAATACCGGGCTGATTTCCGATGTGCAAGATTAAATCCAACAAGGTTTCGGATTTATTTTTTTTAGCAACCACCGTTTTAAGCTCCAATTTAGAAGCTACTTTTTTCTTCAAATAGTTGATAGTCTTTGCTGGATCCATCCTCACAAATTCTGGAATCTCAACCCCCTGCGTAGCAGAAGTTAGGATGCGCTTATTTAACGCTGTTAATTGATTGATAATTCCTCTCATTTCATATTCAAAACCAACTTCTAAAGATTTGTCAAATTCATCTAATATTAAGGTTTTAATATGGGTTTTTGCAAAACGTTCATTTGCAAAATGATCTGCTATCCTACCCGGAGTTCCAATTAAGATAGCAGGTACATGTTTCAATTCTATTTTATCTTTTGACATGGGTCTACCGCCATACACTGCATTTACCTTAAAACCAGATCCCATGTTGCGAATTACCTGCTCAATTTGTATTGCCAACTCTCTAGAGGGTACTAATATCAATGCCTGCACCTCATTTGAATTCGGGTCTAATCCCTGAATAACTGGCAATAAAAAGGCCAATGTTTTTCCAGTTCCAGTTGGAGAAAGCACTATGGTATTCGTATTTGATGCAATCACAGAAATCGCTTCCTCTTGCATCAGATTCAGTGTATGAATGTTTAATTTTGCTAAAATATCTTGTTGCCCTTTTCTTGTATTTGCCATATCTATAACAATTGTCCTATTGCTTCTTTTTCTTTTTAACCGTGTCTTTTGGCTGCGTACTTGGGGTTGTTTCTTTCCAATAATTTGCCAACACTTTTTCTACCAACTCTTCCTTTGTTAAATGATGAAAGATCGTATGCACTTTTTTGCGAAACGCTTCTGGAATGTTTTTGTTGGGTTTGGTCTTAAATATTTTCTTGGCCCATAACAATCCATTATTTTCTTCAATACTTTGGGCATCTGCTTTTTGAAATGTATGAAAGACAATGTCTAATTCTTTTTCAAAATCGGCAATATCTGGAATTTCTTCTTGCTGAATAACTGTCAGGGAAACCCCCTTTGCTCCTGCTCTAGCAGTACGCCCACTTCTGTGCACATATGCAGCATAGGTATCCGGCAAATGGTAATTTACCACATAGGCAATTTCTTTTACATCGATTCCACGAGCCGCCAAATCGGTTGCTACTAAAATATCAAGATGCCCTGCTCTAAATTGGTCCATAATACGATCACGAATTCCCTGTGTCAAACTCCCATGCAACGCTCCTGAAGCGAACTTATTGATTGCTAAATTTTTTGCTAACTTATTTACAGCTGCTTTTGTTTTACAAAAAATAATTCCTCTTTGACCTTCTTTCGAGCTTAAAAAATGTAATAAAACGGCCAATTTTTCAATCGGTTCAACAACTACATACCGATGGTCAATTCCTTGATGTCCAATGGAAGTCATGTCTGCAGCAATCTCTACAATATCATCAGACATGTAATTATTAATCAGCTGTTTGATAGCTCCTGGCATTGTTGCCGTAAATAAAAGGGTTCTTCTTCTTTTTGGAATTTCCTTGATAATGCAATCCAGTCCTTCTTTCAGGGCACTGACCATTTCATCTGCTTCATCTAAAATAAAATGTGAGATGCTTTTAATATCAATGGCACCCCGTTGCACCAAATCGGCTAGCCGGCCTGGAGTTGCAACAACAATATGATTGGTTTTTTTTAAACGTTCTATCTGAGGTTTTATAGGAATTCCTCCACAAATAACGGCTATAGAAATCGCTGGACTGTTTGCCGCAAAAGAGGTTAGATTACGATGTATTTGCTGTCCTAACTCTCTTGTTGGAGCCAAAACAATTGCTTGAATGATGGGTTTATTGGTATCTATGAGTTGTAGTAATGGCAGACCAAAAGCAGCAGTCTTTCCAGTTCCTGTTTTGGCCAAGGCTACAACATCTTCTTTTTGGGATAAAATTACAGGAATTACTTTTTTTTGAATCTCTGTAGGGGCCGATATTTGAAGCGCTGATAGGCTTTGTTGAATTTCTGAGTTAATTCCTAAATCGGAGAAACGGTTGGACATAAAATGAGTTTTTTAGCAAAGATAGTTATACTATTAATGTGAAAAATGTACGGATTGATCTAATATTCGCAATCCATACAAATAAAAAAAGACCCATCATAATTGATGGGTCTTTTTAAAAACTATAAGTATATATTTAGATAACTTTTACGTTAACTGCATTTAATCCTTTGTTTCCTTCTTTTAAATCAAATTCTACTTGATCACCTTCTTTAATCTCATCGATTAATCCAGTAATGTGAACGAAATGATCTTTTTCAACTCCTTCTTCAGTGATAAAACCAAATCCTTTAGTTTCATTGAAAAATTTTACGGTTCCTGTATTCATTATATTGTAATTAAGTTATTAAGTTGTAAATGTATAACATATTTTAACATGAACTCATTTTTTAACTTTTATTTTTAATTCTTTTTTTGTTTGCCTTAAAAAACTCCATACCAGCGTCCAAATTTACATGCGTTTGCGAGAAGTTATAAAATAGACCCCTGTTAACAGTACAACAGATGCTATTATTGATTGATTTGATAACTGTTCATCCAATACATACCAACCTAATATCATTGCTACTACTGGATTTACATAAGCCGAAGTAGCTACTTTTTCTGGGGAAACATTTTTTAACAGAAAATTAAATGCAGTAAAGGCTAGTATTCCTCCAAATAAAATCAATCCAACCACAGACAATTGTGCTTGTAGGCTCCATTTTGTTGGCAATGACCAAGTCTCTTGCAGCCCCAGGCTAATGATTAACAACAACACTCCTGCAACAATCATCTGATAACCTGTGCTCACAAAAAAGTTTTTAGGCAAGCTAGATTTGGAGACAAAGATACTTCCATAGCTCCAACTAAGCACACATGTAAACATCAAAAAAATGGCAAAAAGATTTCCCTCTTTCGCAGAGATTCCTTGTTGACTAACCAACAAATACATGCCTAGCATGCCTAAAACAACTCCAATAATTGATTTTACTTGCATTTTTTTACCATCAATCAAACGCATTAACACCAATACAAACAAGGGTTGTGTGGCTGCTAAAAGTGCTGCAAAACTACTATCAATATAATATAATGCCCATACAAATACGCCGTTTCCGTATACCAAAAAGAGAAAACCTGCGATGGAAGCATTTAAAAATTGTTTCCTAGAAACAGATAAAGGCTTCTTTAAAATTTTTGCGATGATTAAAATCAGAGTTCCAGCGATTAAAAAACGAATGGCTGCCAATGAAAAGGCAGGTATTTCAGCGACCGCAATTTTATTAAGCATATACGTTGAGCCCCAGATGACATATATAGCGAAAAAGGCGAATAGTATTAAAATTTTATTGCTGTTCTGTTTCAAAATATAGTTTTAGCCGACGAATGTAACCATTTAATTTGGATAAATATTTGGGAATACGAATTCAATAGATCTTTAAAAAAAGCAAAAAAAAAACTCTGCCAATAGCAGAGTTTGATTTCTTTATGTACAAGAAACTATATTTTAGTAACTTTTACCGCGTTCATTCCGCGCATTCCTCTTTCCAATTCGAAAGATACTTTATCATTTTCTACAATGGTATCAATTAAACCACTTACGTGTGTAAAATATTTCTCATTGTTTAACGAATCAATGATAAAACCGAAACCTTTTGAAGAATCAAAGAATGACACTTTTCCTTTTCTAACAGGATCTTCTTCAGGTAAGTCTTCTTTTTTGGGAACTGAAACCGCGATATCTTCTAATTCTATTTCTACTTTTAAATCTGGATCCGGTGGCGTATCTGTTAAATTACCATTATGGTCAACATAAGCAAACTGTATCCCTGCAGATCCATTTTCTTCCCTTTCCGCTTTTCTAGCCTCCATTTTCTTTTGCTTATCCTGACGTTTTTTTAAACGTTTCTTTTCCTTTTCACTCTTACTAAATGTCTGTTGCGATTTTGCCATTGACGAAATAAATATTTATAAAATTTGATATCTCTAAGATAAAAAACATCGGTTCAAATTAAAATATGAAAGAATTTTAATGATATGGTGTATTTTTTCTTGAGTAACAAAGATACTATTTTTTACTGATTAACCGAAAAGTATCCCAAAAAAACAATTGAAAATAATTCTTAAATTTTATGGAATTGGAGAAAATTTTAGATGTTTTTTTTCGGTGTAAGATCCTATATTTACAATAGAAAGAATTTCTTCTTCTTCTTTGATTGTCCAGTTTATTTGATAATTTTACAGAAGATTTTTAAAAAATGATTAAAAAGCTTCTTTTTCCAATTTTGTGCATAGTCTTTTCGATTATTTCTCCCAAACTATATGCTCAGCATTCGGTAGCTAGAGAATGGAATGAACAACTTTTAGAAGCTATAAGAAAAGATTTTGCACGCCCTACTGTTCATGCTAGAAATCTTTTTCACGCTTCGGTACTTATGTATGATGCATGGGCCATTTTCGACAATACTGCGAAGCCTGTTTTTTTAGGGACTACTTTTGGCGGTTATTATACAGAATACACTCCTATTGCAATGCCCATTGATAAAAATGAGGCTCGTAAAGAAATAATGAGTTACGCTGTTTTCAGATTGTTAATGCATCGTTTTGAAAATTCTCCAAACGCAATGGAGACATTGGCATCTTTGGAAACTTTTTTTTCTTCTTTAGGCTACGATAAGAACAACACCTCTTTGGATTACAGCGACGGTTCTTATGCCGCGCTTGGTAATTTTATGGCCAGTAAAATGATTGATTTTGGTTTCCAAGATGGAGCAAATGAAGAAAATGCCTATGAAAACCAGTTTTATGAGTCTGTCAATACCCCACTTGCGCTGGAATTGTATGCAGACAATGGTGGCATAGATCCTAATAGATGGCAACCACTCGCTTTCGATGTGTTTATCGATCAATCTGGAAATCCATTCCCTTTAAATACACCAGAATTTTTAAGTCCAGAATGGGGAGAAATCACCCCTTTTGCACTGCAAAGTGCAGATTTAGAAATTCTAAATAATGATTTTGATTCGTTTGTCTACAACAACCCAGGAGCCCCTGCTTATATTCAAGAGTCGAATGAAAACGGTATTGAGGATCCTTATAAATGGCACTTTTCATTGGTAATTTCTTGGTCTGCTCACTTAGATCCTTCCGATGATGAAATTATCAATATTTCTCCAAATACAATTGGAAATGTGGCCATGAGTGATTTTCCTGCAAGCTTTGAGGAATACAAGAACTTTTATAATTTTGACCATGGAGGAGACCTTGGCCAAGGGCATCAAAAAAACCCAACTACCAATGAGCCGTATCTGGACAACTTTGTAAAAAGAGCAGATTATGCGAGAGTTTTAGCCGAATTTTGGGCAGATGGTCCCGATTCTGAAACACCGCCTGGGCATTGGTTTACAATTTTAAACTATGTGAGTGACCACCCGCTTTCCAAAAAAACTTTTGGAAATTCTTCTAGAGAACTAAACGCATTAGAATGGGATGTCAAAAGCTATTTAACCCTTGGTGGTGCCATGCATGATGTTGCGGTAAACATTTGGGGAATTAAAGGGTATTATGATTACATACGTCCCATTTCTGCGATACGATACATGGCTTCTAAAGGACAAAGTACAAACATGGCATTGCCAAATTATCATCCACACGGTTTGCCTCTAATTGAAAATTTAATAGCTGTAATTTCTGAAGGAGATGCCTTAGCAGGAAGCAACAACCAACATCTTGGAAAAATAAAAGTAAGGTCGTGGAAGGGACCCGATTTTATAAACGACCCAGCCATGGACGTTGCTGGGGTCGATTGGATTTTGGGTACGCGATGGTGGCCCTATCAACGCCCTTCTTTCGTTACGCCACCTTTTGCGGGATATCTTTCTGGCCATTCTGCCTTTTCAAGAGCGGCTTCTGAGGTGTTAACTTTAATTACAAATGATGCTTTTTTCCCAGGTGGGATGGGTGTTTTTGATGTAGCTCAAAATGAGTTTCTGGTTTTTGAACAAGGACCCTCTGAAAGTTTCTCTTTGCAATGGGCCACCTATAGAGATGCCTCAGATCAAACGAGTTTGTCAAGAATATGGGGTGGGATTCACCCTCCAATAGACGATATAAAGGGACGAATTATTGGAAATAAAATTGGGAAAGAAGCTTTTAATTTTGCCAATACTTACTTTACTACCAGCTTAGCTACACAGGGTGAGAATGAGCCACAGAAACTTACAATCTCTCCTAATCCTGTTATAGAAAACCTTTTTATAAATACTACAATTACGAATTTAACACGCATCGATATCTACGATGTACTGGGAAATAAAGTGTTCTCCAAAAAAATTGATTCAAGTAATGCCGTAAATCTTTCCTCCCTAAATAGGGGTCTGTATTTTGTGAAAATTTACACGCGCAACGAGAAGCTGCATTTTGTAAAAAAAATCATACTATCAAACTAATCTGCTTTGGTTGCCTATCTAGTCATTCTCCTCAAGAGCGAAAAAAGTGTTTACGGGAAGTTTAAACACTGCAGATAATTTTAATGCTAAAACTGTAGAGGGTACATAGCGGTTCTTTTCAATTGAATTGATGGTTTGACGTGAAACTCCAATTTTATTCGCCAAATCTTCTTGAGTTAAATCTAAAATTGCACGTTGTACTTTTAGGGTGTTCTTCATACTTTTAATGCTGTTTTTTTAATTTCCAAAAAAATAATAATTGTACTACTAGCATAAAAAACAAGACTTGAAAATAATTAAAGCTTTCATATTCATTGCCTTGCTGTAAGGCATAAGAAACAACAAAATTTACAAGCGGTTGTAACAAAGCATACAGAATTGCCAAAACGAATGCCAATCGATAAGACTGAGACCGTAGACTGTCAATATACTCATCTTCAATTTTATCTTTTGATATAGAAATCAATAACAAACCCATCAATAAGACGCCCTCTAAAATAGGTTTCAACCAAACAGGATTGTCAAAGTATTTAATTGCAATCATGAATGCAAAACTACCAATAGCCGCTATAAAACCAACTTTCTTATAGTGGTTCTCTAATTGAAATTTATTCATTTTTTCGAGTTGAATTCTCTCTCTTTCACAAATTTTAGATCCCTTCATTTTATTTAATTATTTCTACAAATATACTACATAATGACAAATAAACTTTAAATAATGACAAATAAACTTTACTTTTAAATAATTAACTTATTTTTATTACATTTATATTATAAATCATAAAACAATAGATTATGTCAGAATCAAAAAAACCAAATGTTGGCTTTTGGGTGATTAG
>Ga0206677_10004167_pt1 | contig 11917 bp, 6 predicted proteins | sample M130m12015metaG_FD_155475 | JGI IMG/M metagenome (GOLD analysis project Ga0206677, IMG submission 155475) | Ammonia-oxidizing marine archaeal communities from Monterey Bay, California, United States - M1 30m 12015 | ecosystem: Environmental > Aquatic > Marine > Intertidal zone | place: USA... | reverse complement strand
CCATGCAATATCTTTCCGCCCCAGTTGTTGGGGATGAATTGCACGGGGCAGAAACCGACCCCTACCATCGCGTGTGCCTTCATGCCCATTCGTTGGAATTCCTACATCCCTCAACAGATGACCCGGTTCGCTTTGAAGCTCAGCCCCCCCGTTTGTTCAACATCAGGTGAAGGCGACAAGAACGCTTTGCTTCACCATACGTCCCACTTCTAGCAAGATCTATGAGCAGAGGGTAGCGTCTGTATCGGCCCACTGAATCCCCTTTGTATAGGAAAATAAAATGCAAAGGGGTTTCGGATGACCCCTTGCAACTTATCCGAATCAATTAGTTGATGGTTCGCGTTAATTCTAAACTGTAAACACTCTAGCCGTATTTATGTGGGAATATGCTGTCCTCTCTGAAAAGGTATCAGATGCAGAAAAAAAACATGTAATCATTCATGCGGATTCTTCTGGACTTATCAAGGGGTTTCTAAGAGTTGAATGTGAAGGAACCGTCAGTAAAGATGCAGAAGGAATTGGAATAATATCCAAGGTAGAGGGAAACATCGCAATCATGTGCTACAGTGAAGCGAAATGGGATGCAGAGGAACCAATCTTTTCTTCTCCATTTACAAATATTCCAAAAATAGACGAAATTGAAAATGCGATTGCAATTTGGAGTAATCAAGGAAAAGTGGCTGAACACGATAAAATGGATGAACTTTGGACTAAACATCTTGGAACTAGAATGACTAAGGTCGAATGGATTTTGGAAGGTGAATTTACTCAACCAATTTACGAGGGAGAAAAAGTGACTCAAGTTCTTTCTTTAGCAGGTGCTGAAGGATGGGAATTAGTCGGAAACATTCCTGGCGGAGACCAGAGAATGCTTCGCAGGATGAAAAAATAATCTTGTGAAAATTCAAAGGGGTCCCCTCTGTATTGACGGGTGTAACAAGGGTACCCTTTGCATACCCATGCATACGAAGGGGACCCCTTTGTTTGATGTTCATTTTTCCTGTTTTGGAAACAAATCAGGAAACTCTGAAATAAATTCTTCTTGCATTAGTTCTAACTCTTCATTGTCATACATTCTTTCATTGTGAATCATTTTCCAAAGTAACTCCTCCAAGATTTCATACGAATCCATCATTGCACCAAGGTGTTCAATAGTTTCATCTTGGATGTTTACTTCTGTTGGTTTTTTACTATAATCGATTTTTGCAAACGCCTTTCCATGCGTTGCATGACAACGAGTATCATACAACTTTGCAACTTTTTTGAAAATACGAGTTTTATCTTCTCTATCTTTACCTAAAATCATAGAGATTCTTGTTTTCAGCGCCTTTCTTATACCAACACTTGGAGGTTTTACCAAACACTCTATGCCGGACCAAATGATTACCATCTTTGTTCTTGGATGTGAATCATTATAGTATTCTCCTAAAGCGATTGTTACTGGTTCAAAATCTGCTGTATGCATTAACTTGTATAACTTTAGATGAGTCGCAATAACTTGTTTAAAATCATCATTTGTGAACGTTATTTTTGAGCGACTAATGTCCTCCATAAATGGACACATCGGATGGGAAATAGGATGAAAAGGATACAACTTAATCGACTTATCAGGCGCCAAATGTAAATTATTCAAAGTAGAACCTACTAGCACCATCGAGTTGATGAATCGATTGTAATGGCATAATCGTAATGCTATGATTAAGGAAGATGCGACAGTCTTAACGGTGTCCCATTTCTCACGCTCGTTGTGGCTCGCGTAATCAGGCATGAATTCAGGATCTCCCCATCTTGAATCATCAATTACAAGTTCACAAAAAGTATTAGGAAGATGAATAGCAAAGTGTGGATAATCCCATTGATTTACAAATTTATCTACTGTGCTTCCCTTAGGAAGGAAAGGACAGAAAAATACATCCGGGAAGGTTGGGACTGAGATAATTGGGTCATCATTACCTTCAACTGTTAGAAAGGAATCAAACATATATTCAGCCTTAAATTCGGGGTCCAAGGGCCTATTGCCTCTGATCCCAGTCATCATAAATGAATAAACAGTCATTGTAACCAAATACTGCTGATGTCTTCAGATATTTCAAAGGGCCTATCCGATTGCCCTTAGCATTCATGTGAGAATACAATGGGCTTGCAGTGGGTCGCTGCTAACGCTAGCGTCTGCACTGAGAGATTCTCTGGGTTTTGCCAGAATCTACTGTTTCACGTACCGACGGAGTAGTCATCGAGGTAGGCGAGTTGAGCATCGGTCAGGACGTCAATACTGAAACCTAGTGTGTCAAGTTTGGTGGTTGCCAATTCTTGGTCTTGTTCGGTGGTGATGTCGTAGACTTGCTTACCCATACCTGCTCCTTCTTTGGCCAAGCGGCACAATGAGAGGAATTGATTGGCGAATGACATGTCCATGACTTCTGAAGGGTGTCCTTCAGCGGCTGCGAGGTTGACCAAGCGACCACGTGCAAGCAAAAAGATTCGGCGACCATCTGGCATGAGGAATTCCTCGTTGTCTTGGCGGATGGTGCGAACGGACGTGGATTGTTCTTCCAAGTCGGTGATCTTGATTTCGCAATCATAGTGCCCGGTGTTGCAAACAATGGCTCCGTCTTTCATTGACGCAAAGTGGCGTCCAACAATGACGTCTTCCATCCCAGTCGCAGTGCAGAAAATATCTCCAATCTTGGCTGCTTCGTCCATTGGCATCACTCGGTAACCTTCCATGACAGCACGAAGGGCGGGGAGTGGGTCTACTTCAGCGATGACCACATTTGCACCCATGCCTCGGGCTCGCATGGCGACACCGCTTCCACAATGTCCAAACCCTGCAACAACGAAGGTCTTCCCCGCAAGGAGGACGCTGGTTGCTCGAAGAATTCCATCGAGGGTTGATTGTCCGGTTCCATACACGTTGTCAAAATCCCACTTGGTAATGGCGTCGTTTACGGCGATAACAGGGTAGCGAAGGTCGCCTGCTGCAGCCATGGCGCGAAGTCGATGAACGCCGGTCGTAGTTTCTTCAGTTCCGCCGATGACGCCTTCGGCATATTCCGATTTGTCACCATGGACGCGAACGATAAGGTCGGCCCCATCATCGAGGGTGAGTGTAGGCTTGAACTCGAGCGTTTTGTCGATGCACCAGTAGAAATCTTCGGTGGATTGACCGTGCCAGGCGTGCACGGAGTACCCTTCTTCAGCCAGCCAAGCAGCCACTTCATCTTGTGTGGACAATGGGTTGCAGCCAGACCAGGAAATTTCAGCACCTGCGGCTCCAATGGCTTCGATGAGAACAGCGGTCTCTTTGGTTACGTGCAGGCAGCCAGCGACGCGCATCCCAGCGAGGGGCTTGGTGCGTTCAGCCTCAGCCTTGAGTTTTGCCAAAACAGGCATTCGAGCTCGGGCCCAATCAACGAGGAGTGACCCTTTGTCAGCAAGGCCAATATCCCGAACGGTGTACTTTTCGCTTTTGTCTAATTCTTCCATGAGGCGGCCACTTGCTCGCCCCTTTTGAAGTCTATCGTGAACCCCGACTGAATAAACCATGGGGTTCAGGGCCGTTGACGGCGGTTGAAGAGGTAGATGAGTCAACGTTGAGCAGTGGGGTTCAAGAACGAAGCTGAGCGAGCCGTTCTTCGTACAGAACTTCCCAGGGGAACGAACCATCTGAGCCGGGTATTCGGCCGAAATGTCCGCCGGCTGCGGTCACAGAATAGATGGGTCGCAAGAGGTCAAGGTCCCGTGCGATAGCCCCAGGTCGGAAGTCAAACGTTGACTTGACGCGGTCAGCGATGGTGCGTTCATCAATTTCTGAAGTGCCGAATGTTTCAACCCGAATGCTCACGGGTTCGGCGACACCAATAACGTAGGCCAGTTGGATTTCGCATCGTGTGGCCAGACCAGCCGCAACAACGTGCTTGGCAGCCCAACGAGATGCGTATGCAGCGGAACGGTCCACCTTCGAGGGGTCCTTTCCTGAGAATGCTCCGCCCCCATGACGCCCCATGCCACCATAGGTATCGACAATGATCTTTCTTCCAGTTAAACCAGCATCTGCGTACGGGCCACCTGGGTCTGCAAAGCGGCCGGTGCCGTTGACAACCAGTTCGTATCCATCGTTGAGTAATGCTGCCGGAATCACCGCTTCAACGACATGTTTCTTGACTTCGGAACGCACATGGGCCAATTCCTCGTCCTCTGAGCCTCCGAATTGGTCCTTGAGGGCCTTATCGTGTTGGATGGCAATGATGACGGTGTGAACCTTTGAAACATCTCCATTTCCGTCATATTCAACGGTGACTTGCGACTTTCCGTCGGGCCGTGCCCATGGCAAGATCCCTTCTTCTCGTACGGTTGTGAGTCGTCGGGTCAACCGTTGAGACAGTGCTGCGGCAAGAGGAAAATAGCGCCCCTCGAGTCCTTCAAACGCCTCCGTTTCAGTGCAGGCGTAGCCGAACATCAAACCTTGGTCGCCAGCGCCTTGGGACAAACCGTCTTGATTGACTCCTTGGGCGATGTTGGAGGATTGTGTAGTGATGTGAACTTGAACTTCGGTCCATTTTGACGAGCCGGCATCCATGCCGATGTCGTGGGAATCATAGCCGACGCGGAGGGCGGCTTCCCGAGCAACTGCTTCGTAGTCGGGCGCGGCTCCGTTCAAGGAAACCTCTCCGGCCAACACAATAAGACCCATTTCTTCCTTACCTTTGACGCAGGTCTCGACGGCCACACGTGCATTGGAGTCAATCGCAAGACATGCATCGACAATAGCATCGGAAACAGTGTCGCAGAGTTTGTCAGGATGGCCTCGAGTGACGGATTCGGATGAGAACAGGTCGACGGTCATGTTTTCCCGCCTCTTCTCGTCATATATCAAATCAGTGCTTCTTTTGCACTATTTACGGGGGACGGCATTTCTTGCTCAACGTAGCCGAAGGCATCCGTTCAATGATGATATGACGAGCCATCGTTAACACATGAACGAAGATGGCGCCGCAGCCACATTTCGATGCTCTTCGCCCATATTTTCGTCCAGCAATGTTCGGACGAATCGACGTGGTTCTTTGCCTAATGCATCCAAAAAAGCCACTTTACATACCCAAAATCGTTCTTGAATTGATTCACGGCGAAAGCAGGACTTGAAGAACTGTTGGCCGCCCCGTGAGGGTAAGGGATAACATGTCACAACCAGGGGATGACGGTTGGATTCAAGTTCGGGGGGCGCGAACGCACAACCTCAAAGACATCTCAGTTAACCTCCCAAAGGGGCAATTTGTCGTTATTTCGGGAGTGTCGGGCTCTGGTAAATCCAGCCTTGCTTTCGACACGCTCTACGCAGAAGGTCAGCGACGCTACGTGGAAAGTCTCTCCTCATACGCCCGTCAATTCATCGGTCAAATGAAGAAAGCAGACTGCGATACGATAGAGGGTCTTTCCCCAGCCATCTCCATAGACCAAAAGCAGGGAAGCCATAACCCCCGTTCAACCGTTGCAACGGTAACTGAAATTCAAGATTACTTCAGATTGCTTTGGGCCCGAATTGGAAAACCACACTGCCCAAAATGCGGAAAGGAAGTTGCGCGTCGAACCGTACAGGAAATTGTCGACGACATCTTCTGGAAGATGGAAGGCCATGCAGTGGCCATTTGGAGCCCAGTAGTGCGTGCTCGCAAGGGAACACATGCAGATTTGTTCAGACAACTCGTAGAGCAGGGTTATCTCAACGGGCGCGTCAACGGCCATGAATCAGAATTTGAATCCGCTCCGACCCTCGACAAAAACTTCCGCCACGACATTGATGTCCGCATTGACCGACTTCGCTGCACGAAGGACCGAAAACAGCGATTGACTGAAGCGGTTGAATCCGCTTTGCGCTTGGGCGGTGGAACCTTGGCTGTTGAAAGTCTTGAGGCTCCCAAAAACCCGGAAGATTTGAGCGATAAATCAAACGCAATGGAAACGGAAGTAGGACAGACCATCGCTTGGTCGGAAGATTTCGCCTGCGCTGAACACGGGGCCTTTATGCCTGAATTATCACCGCGCGTCTTCTCATTCAACTCCCCCCTCGGGGCCTGCGGAACATGCCAAGGGCTTGGCGTTCAGCGCCAATTCAATACAGAACTGATCATCGACCATTCACTCAGTGTATCCAACGGATGCGTCAATCCATGGCGTCAATCCATGTCCCCCTCATGGTATCGGAAACTCATGGAGCGTACGTGCGAACATTACAACATATCGACAACACTTCCCTTCGAAATGCTCGATGAGGATGAGAAAGACATTCTTCTTCACGGCTCAGGCTCTACCATTATCCACTACGAGTTCACCTCAGAAAACGGCTCTCAATACAAGTACAGTAAGCCATGGGAAGGCATCATCCCTCGACTAGAAAAGACCTACACGGAAACAACTTCTGAACGCTCCAGAAACCGTTTGATTGCCTGCATGACCGACTTGGACTGCCACGCTTGCCGCGGTGAGAAACTCAATGAAGCTGCGCGCTACGTTACCGTCGGAGGCATCCGCCTTCCCGAAGTCAGTCGTTGTTCGGTCCACGATGCACTTGGTTTGGTGAAAGCGTGGAATCCAGAAGGAGAAGGTCCGCCAGAAGCGTTCCAAGATATTCTCGAGGCGTTGGATGACCGCAGCATGTTTATTGGAACTGAGATTTTGAAAGAAATCGAGAACCGACTCGGCTTCCTGGACAGCGTCGGACTGGATTATCTTACCCTTGACCGAAAGGCGAACACCCTTTCAGGTGGAGAAAGTCAACGCATTCGTCTCGCCACTCAAATTGGCAGTCGTCTAACTGGCGTCATGTATGTCTTGGACGAGCCTTCCATTGGATTGCATCAACGAGACAATGAACGACTGCTTCAAACATTGAGAGAGTTGAGTGATCTGGGCAACACGCTTCTTGTTGTGGAGCACGATGAAGACACGATTCGCCAGGCAGATTGGCTGTGCGACCTTGGCCCCGGTGCAGGACTTGAAGGCGGCTATATCGTAGCCAACGGGCCCCCAGGTGAAGTGATGCATAACGAAGGCTCGATTACCGGAGCCTATCTCAGCGGAAAGAAATCCATTCCTTGGCCTGAGCAACGTGTGGCTCCGTCAAAGAAGCATCTCACGGTCAAGGGCGCCCGACACAACAACTTGCAAAACATCACGGTCAAATTCCCACTAGGGTGCGTGACTGCAGTAACGGGCGTTTCAGGTTCAGGCAAATCCTCACTGGTCTCGGGAATTCTTGCCCCTGCCCTCCAACGAGAACTGCATCGGGCAGAAACTCTTCCAGGAAAACACGCGAGCATTCAGGGCATTGAGAACGTAGACAAGACCATCATCATCGACCAATCTCCAATCGGCCGAACCCCTCGTTCAAATCCAGCGACCTACACCAAAGTTTTCGATGAGATTCGGGCCCTTTTTGCGAACACAAAAATTTCGAAAGAACGCGGATACAAAGCGGGCCATTTCAGCTTTAACGTGAAAGGTGGCCGATGCGAAGCCTGCCGTGGAGGAGGCTCCATCAAACTGGAGATGAATTTCCTTCCTGATGTTTGGATTACCTGTGACATCTGCGCTGGTAAGCGGTACACAAGAGAAACACTTGAGGTCGAATGGAAAGGAAAAACCATTCACGACATCCTTGAAATGCCTGTGTCGGAGGCGGCTACGTTCTTCCAACATCATCGTAAAATTCACCGCACTTTGGACACATTGAACGCTGTCGGCCTGGGCTACATCCGTCTCGGTCAACCCGCCACAACCCTCTCCGGAGGCGAGGCGCAACGAGTGAAATTAGCCAGCGAATTGCGCAGAATGCCAAACAAGCATACCGTTTACATCCTTGACGAACCAACAACGGGCCTTTCCTTCAGTGATGTTGCAAAACTCATCGACGTGCTCCATGAACTCCGAAGCAAAGGTCACACCATCATTGTCATCGAACATCATTTAGACGTTGTCAAATCCAGTGATTGGGTTATTGACTTGGGTCCTGAAGGGGGCGAGCGCGGTGGAAATGTATTGGCAACAGGCCCACCCGAGGCTATTGCAGCAGTTGAAGAAAGTTACACAGGACAATTTCTCAAGAAAATGCTGGAACAATGACCGCCGCAGACTACAAAGAGCGTATGCGTTGACCACTCTTTGCCCACCGGGCCGGTGACACCCATGCCAATGACTCGAGTAGAGGTTACGCCACGACAAGGGGAAGGCATGCGAGACGTTCGCGGGGATGTTGTACGCAGACAATTAGCAGCCGACCACAACGTCAATGTTCCCGAAGTACGCTCGGTTTACGGATTCCTCGTTAACGGCGAAACGCCTTCTGAAACCATCGCAGAACGAATGGATGATTTATTTGCCGACCCGATCATTGAACAAGGCGCAGTGAACACCATTCTCCTTACGACCGATATGTTTAGCGGCACACCGGATGCAGTGATTACCGTTGGATTCAAACCCGGCGTTACCGACAATCCTGGAAAGGCAGCCAAGGACGGGTTTACAACCCTCTTCCCAGAAGATATGGATGCTACGGTAGCCACCTACCAAACCTATGCATTCTACGGTTTATCCGCCGAGATTGATGTTAACTGGTTGGCTGGAACCCTGCACAACAACTTGATTCAACGAGCCCTCATCGCCGATAAGGCAGCGTGTGAGCAACAAGCTTGGCCAGAACTCGACTATCCAACGCCACCCGAACAGGTGTTCATCCCCCCTCAGCCAATGGATTTGGAATGCGATGATGCAACCCTTGAGGAGATCTCAGTCAATGGACTTCTTGCCTTGAATGTTGAAGAAATGCAAGCCATCCAAGCGCACTACCGGGACGATACCATTCGTGCATCTCGTGCGGCAGTAGGCATTGTACCCAATGCACCCACCGATGTTGAATTGGAGTGCTTGGCCCAAACTTGGAGCGAACATTGTAAACACAAGATTTTCGCATCCAAGATTCATCACATTGACCATGAAACTGGCGAAGACACCGTCATTGATTCACTCTTCAAGACCCATATCATGACTCCAACGCACGATATGCAAAACGACGTAGATTGGCTCTTATCGGTCTTCCACGACAACTCCGGAGTCATCGCTTGGGACGATACGTGGAGCATTTGTATGAAAGCCGAAACACACAACTCTCCATCGGCCCTTGACCCGTACGGTGGAGCGATGACGGGAATCGTTGGCGTAAATCGCGACATCATGGGAACCGGCCTCGGCGCTCGACCAATTGCAAATACCGACGTATTCTGCTTCGGCCCTCCAAACTGGGAGGGCGATTTACCAGACAACCTCTTCCATCCTTCACGCGTTCTACGCGGCGTTCATGCAGGCGTTCGCGTGGGAGGAAATGAATCGGGAATTCCAACGGTCAACGGAGCGATTGTCTTTGACGACCGATACATCGGAAAACCCCTGGTCTATTGTGGAACCGTTGGAATCATGCCGCGAACTCTTCAGGACGGTCGCCCATCCCACATCAAAACACCACTCGCAGGAGATATTGTCTACATGGTCGGTGGCCGAGTTGGATATGACGGCATTCATGGAGCGACGTTCTCTTCTCTTGAATTGACAGAGGAATCACCCTCAAGTGCTGTTCAAATTGGTGACCCAATTACTCAGAAGAAGATGCTTGATATGATTCTCGAAGCGCGAGATGAAGGCCTCATCACGTGCATTACTGACAACGGAGCAGGCGGACTTTCTTCATCGATCGGAGAGATGGCTGAATACACAAATGGCTGCGAAATTGACCTTGCTCAAGTACCACTCAAGCAAGCGGGCCTCTCCCCATGGGAGATTCTGGTATCAGAAAGCCAAGAACGAATGACAGTGGCTGTAAAACCCGAAGACCAGGCTACCTTTGAAGCCCTTGCAGATCTCCACGAAGTGGAAGCGACCGCAGTTGCTACCTTCACCTCAACCGGCATGTTTCATGTCCGCTACGACGAGACAACGGTCGCTTACCTCCCCATTGAATTTCTTCATGATGGAGTCCCACAACTTCAGTTGGAATCCGAATGGACGCCACCTACACAACCTCTCTTCCAACCACCGTCTACAGCGGACCATTCAACTCTCTTGACGGAAATGCTTCAACGGCCAAATATTGCAAGCAAGGAAACATGGGTTCGTCAGTACGACCACGAAGTGATCGCTCAAACCGCCATCAAACCGTTTGTCGGTGTAAAGCGAGACGGCCCAGGAGATGCAGGAGTCATCGCCCCAATCCACGGCGACCCTCACGGCATTGTGATATCGTGTGGAATAGCTCCACGCTATTCAGACATTGATGCGGGCGCCATGGCGGCAGCAGCAATTGATGAAGCGGTCCGAAACGCAGTTTGTGTCGGATTGGATGTTGACAAAATGGCTGGGCTTGACAATTTCTGTTGGCCGGACCCCATCGAATCCGTTAAAACGCCAGATGGCCGCTTCAAATTGGCTCAACTTGTCCGAGCAAACCGTGAACTTGAACGAGTTTGTAGGGCTTACCGACTGCCTTGTGTGAGCGGTAAAGATTCTATGAAGAACGATTACGGTTCAGGCCCAGATAAGATATCAATTCCGCCAACCCTTCTCTTTTCCCTCTTCGGCGACCACCCCGACGTTCGTTTCTCAGCCACAAGCGACTTCAAGCGAGCAGGAGATCGCATCTATCTGGTTGGAACATCCCACCAAGAGTTGGGTGCAAGCGAGATCGCTTACATGTTGAACGAGCGCGGCGAAGCGGCAGGTATTGGTGGTGAAGTACCCCAACTTCTTGACCCAGCATCCAATCTCAACACGTACCGCCAACTGTCTGCAGCGATTCACAAAGGCTTTGTCAAAACGGCTCACGACTGTAGCGAAGGTGGAATTGCCGTCGCTCTTGCAGAGATGTGTATTGGTGGGCGAATTGGAGCAGAAGTTGACATTGACGGAACTGGAACTGGAGATGTTTGGGGTCGTCTTTGGGGCGAATCTCTTGGACGCATCATAGTCGCTGTTCCCGAAGCAAATGAAAGCGACTTCCTTGCACTGATGAAAGGACACCCAACGACAATTCTGGGCACTGTAACCGATGCCCCCGACCTCATCATCACTGATGGAGAAGATCATCTTTTGAAGTCTGACGTTGAACGAATGGCCGAGGCTTGGAAGGGCACACTCGATATGACTGGAGGTGTTGCTTGATGCAGCCAAAGGTAGCAGTTCTCTTTGGTTTCGGAATCAATTGTGACCATGAAACGAAGGCTGTCTTCGAGTTGGTTGGGGCTACTGCCGACCGAATTCATGTGAATCGGTTTATTGATGGCGATGCAGCGTTGGAAACGTACGATATTCTAGCAGTTCCCGGAGGTTTTTCTTTTGGAGACCATCTTGGAAGCGGGCGATTGATGGGTAACCGGATGCGTTATGCAATGCGAGACGCTCTTCAGGCCTTCGTTGAGGCAGGTAAACCGATTATTGGAATATGCAATGGGTTTCAAGTTCTTGTTAAGACAGGATTGCTTCCCGGGCCAGAGGGAAGCGCATCTCCGGACTTTATTCAACGAGGAAGTCTTGGTTTGAACGACAGTGGCCGATACGAAGACCGCTGGGTCACGCTAGAGTTTGACCCTGAAAGCCCATGCATCTGGACCAAAGGAATGACCCGAATGGAATGCCCTGTTCGGCACGGTGAAGGAAAATACATCATGCCGTCTTCCGAGGATTTGGACCGTTTGGCATCATCAAACCAACTCACTGTGCGTTATGTAGATCCAGATACTCCGGTCGGAGAAGGTCGAACTGATGTTCAACTTCCTTATCCGTTGAGTCCGAACGGAAGCATGCGAAACATTGCAGGAATTTGCGACTCTACAGGATTGGTCTTTGGATTAATGCCTCACCCCGAGGCAATTTACGC
>Ga0206677_10004161_pt1 | contig 11928 bp, 13 predicted proteins | sample M130m12015metaG_FD_155475 | JGI IMG/M metagenome (GOLD analysis project Ga0206677, IMG submission 155475) | Ammonia-oxidizing marine archaeal communities from Monterey Bay, California, United States - M1 30m 12015 | ecosystem: Environmental > Aquatic > Marine > Intertidal zone | place: USA... | reverse complement strand
TCATGTTATATGCTCGGCGTCTCACACGACCACCGCGTGCGCCCATTATTCGCCAAGCCGTGCGGTCGGCCGCCGAAGGGCAAGGTGTGGAATGGAGCCGAGTGGGTCGATGGCAAGAAACCCGCGGCGGCCACCCCGCAGGCGAAAAAGAAGGTGGGTCTATCGTCGTATCATACTATATGCTCCGCGTTTCACACGACCACCGCGTGCACCCATTATTGCCCGCGACAGGCCTCCCACGCGCCGAAGAAATCAGGGATCACCAAGCCGCGCGGCCGGCCGCCGAAGGGCAAGGCGTGGAATGGTTTCGAGTGGGTCGATGGCAAGAAACCCGCGGCCGCACCAAAGCCGAAAACGAAGGTGAGGATAGATTTAGTATACATGCAAACATTGTTATCTCCACCCGTGTGCTCCGCGTCTTAATCAACACAACAATCACCATCATAGGGAGGCACGCGTGCGCCGCGACCCGACGTGTGGAACGGGACCGAGTGGGTGAAGGCGTAGATCTTGTCGCGCGTCGGCTTTGGTAATTGTAGTGAGATGTAGTGAGATATAGGAGACAGCATACCACATTCGCTTGTTTCGCCTTGTTGTATTGAAAAATAACCAGCAGAAAAGTTTTTAAAGAAAATTGAAATAGAAAAACTAAATATAGTTTGTTTTATAAAGACAACAATAGCACAAAATGTATTGCGCGCATTGCTCGAAAACAATAAGCCGCCAGATTGACGGAGGCGGGCGTCGAACCAACCATTTCCGTTCTTGTGACGCGGATGTGTGCTCATGGAAATGTGCTGTCACTCGTCGGGATGAGATAAGTGTCTTTGATCCTCATTTGAATTCTCCAAATGAATGGCGGTATTTCACTGCGGCAGATGTAGAAAGTCCGCCGAGATTTAAAAGGTCATCGTCCGAATATTCACTCCGAACTAAGACTAAATTTGATGACCAAATTTCGATGGATATACTTCCAATCATTTTAGAAGAAAAATACCGGTTCAATGCTACCGATACGTCGTTTAATATCGCATTATTCTTGACGCTGGCGTTATCGTTGTTCTGTGTTATTTGTTGATTAATTAGTATGATTAATTAGTATTACCGGATATAATATTGAGTGCTTAATTGCGGGGTTCGGAAATTTCTGGTGTTACTAATGTGTATTCAAAAAGTAAATTGTTGGAACTATCATTCCCATTTGTTGTTTCAAGTTGACGAAGAATGTCGCTCGTAATAAAGGTGGCAATGCGTCCCATTGCTTGCGATGAACTGTTTGTGTTAGTTGTTGTATCAGCACGAGGCAATATATTTCGCCTTCTTTGCGATGTTCTTGTTCTATAATTTCTTATGTCGTAACGGCACATTGGACAATGGACACTGGACATAAACCAAACGCGGAGATTATCTCGTGAAAATATGTGTCCACACGGTCGGATTTGCATCACTATTTCGTCATCGCCAAACGGTTCTCGCGAAATTGGACATAGATTGTTCATGGGATTATCCAGCGTGGAGAACGATACCTCTCGTGTGGCATAGTTAATCTCTTGTACCGAAGGTGCTGGCGTTACCGAAGGTTCTGGCGTTACCGAAGGTTCTGGCGTTACCGAAGGTGCTGTTCTTACCGAACGTGGTGGCGTTACCAAAGGTGCTGTTCTTACCGAACGTGGTGGCGTTACCAAAGGTTCTGGCGTTACCGAACGTGGTGGCGTTACCGAACGTGGTGGCGTTACCAAAGGTTCTGGTGTTACCAAAGGTGATAACAATCTTACAAAATCATCTAGTTCGATTTGATTGGTGGCATTATTCCGCGTTTGTCTCCTTTGTTCATTCGTAACAATAGTTCGCATGGTTCTCTCCTGTTGCGAAAGTATATTCAAGACATTCGACATTATACGCCGCGTGCCTGCGATATTTTTAATGTATTCATCGGTCATTGTTTGCTGATCAGATACTCTTTCTCTCTCCATTATGAAACTATATAAGATAATATGTTTAAATAAAACTCAACACTAACTAGTAGATGCTATCAAGTGAGACTTCTGACACGACAAGTGATGAAAAAGACACAACGAAAGATATGGAATTGTTTCATAAGTATAAGAATTGTGGACTTAGCGGTCTAGCCAATGTTGGAAACACCTGTTATCTGAATTCTTGTATGCAAATTCTCTCACATACATACGAGCTGAATGAGTTTCTCAATAATAAGGATTACAGGAAGAATATAAACAAGAAGCCAGATACGGTTCTTCTGCTAGAATGGGACAACTTGCGCGAAATGATGTGGAGCGATAACTGTACTATTGCTCCAAACGGGTTTATAAACGCGGTTAAAAAGGTTTCCACGATGAAGCAGCGCGATTTGTTCGCCGGACATGAGCAAAATGATATACAGGAATTTCTCCTTTTCATGATCGAGTGCTTTCATACGGCTTTAGCCAGAGATGTAAACATGCAAATTACCGGAAATGTCCTGAATAGCACAGACAACCTTGCGAAAGAATGCTTTGAGATGATGAAAACGATGTATAATAAGGAATACTCGGAGATGCTGAATATTTTCTATGGTATTCACGTATCAGAAATATCGTCTTGTGAGAGTGGGGAGTCGTTGAGTCTGAGACCGGAACCCTTTTCTCTCTTGAGTCTACCCATTCCATCTGATAACGATTCACCAACATTACAAGACTGTATGGATTTGTATTGCGCGAAAGAAGAACTTTCTGGGGACAACGCGTGGATGAATGATAAGACCAATAAGAAGGAGGATGTCAACCGAGGCATCGTGTTTTGGAATTTACCCAATATTCTCATCATTGATTTGAAACGCTGGAGCGAAACGGGGGGCAAAATCAATAAGCTTGTGAAAGCACCACTCGATAATGTCGATTTTTCCACGCACGTACGCGGCTACAATAAAAACTCCAACGTTTATGACCTTTATGGCGTATGCAACCACTCTGGATGTGCATTTGGTGGACACTATACCGCATTTGTGAAGAATGCGAATGGAAAATGGTATGAGTTTAATGATACAATTGTGAAAGAAGTTGGCGACGCAGAGATTGTTACATCTCGGTCATATTGTTTTTTTTACAGGAAGAAAATACCAAACAAGCATTACTAAGTTGTTAGTTGTTAGTTGTTAGTTTTGAGTTGTTAGTTTTGAGTTGTTAGTTTTGAGTTGTTAGTTTTGAGTTGTTAGTTGAGAGAACGTTCACTCTTGTGTATGGAAATCCATTATTATTATTATTATTATTATTATTATTATTATTATTATTATTATTATTATATATTGCTGATTCAGATATATAATAATTGTCGTTTTCTCCAATATAATTGTTCAAATGTAGAATTGTTCAAATGTAGAATTGTAGAATTGTAGAATTGTTCCAATATAGATAAATATATAATAATTTTATAAATATATAATGGATGTCAAGATCGATTCTATTACTGGAACGCCACACAATTATTTTAATAGATTTGATGGCACAAATCCAACGGTTGTTATGGCGTTGATGTTCGTATTGATTCTTTACTATCTTTTGTTTGCTAATTTAGGAGAGACCCAGACGGCAACAGTTTCATACGAGAATGGTGGAAATACGACGGTTATTCTTGAGTTGTTGTTGTGGGCTGTTTTCATCATGCTTTTATTGTTGAACGGGATGTCACTTTTCTTCAACACGGATATAAAAGCCACCATCAAAAACATTATATCTCCTACACCGGAGATTGACCTTGAAGTAACGAGCGATGATCCATTGTTTGCCCCCAAGAAACCGAGAGAAAAGGAAGTATTCCATATACCGGGGAACAAATACGGATACGATGACGCGAAGGCAGTTTGCATTAGCTACGGCGGTCGCCTGGCAACCTACCAAGAAATAAGCGACGCTTATGACAAAGGTGCGGACTGGTGCGGCTATGGATGGTCGGACGGACAACTCGCCCTATTTCCTACCCAGAAATGGAAGTGGGAGAACCTTCAGTCCATAGACGGACACGAACACGATTGCGGACGTCCTGGTATCAACGGCGGCTACATCGATAATCCAAACGTGCGTTTTGGTGTAAACTGTTACGGCTACAAACCCGACATGACGCCGAATGAAGGAGCACGCATGGAGAGCGCCACATTGTATCAGAAAACCAATAGCGAATTAGACTTTGAGAAGCGGGTTGACTTCTGGAGAACCAAAATCCCCGATATTCTTCTTGCTCCGTTCAATCACAATACGTGGAGCATCGTCTAAGAAGTCTCGTATAAATCGAGGATTGTTCTGATAATGGGGCTGCGTTGTATGTCATGTTTATCGAACTCGACCATAGAAATTAACTCATTTCGAAGCTCGTTGTCTTTATGCTCAGTATCATCATTTCTCTCTACGTTATATCTGTATTTGATGCGCATCAACAAATCCTCGAGTCCATTCTCTGTATTATCACATTGATGTACGTCCCCCGTAATAACCATTCTACTGTTCTCTCCAAGTCTCGTCAGCAACATGAGCATTTGTTTAATACTGGTATTCTGTAGTTCATCTCCGATAATGAATGTGTCCTTGAATGTTCGCCCTCGCATGAAGGCAAGCGGGACTATTTCTAATCTTTTCTCGGCAATGAACGTATTTAATGTTTTCTGGGGGAAAAATTCGCGCAGCACATCAAATATAGGTATAATCCATGGGTCCATCTTCTGGTTGATTGTGCCTGGAAGGTATCCCAGTTCCTCGTCCACGCTAATGAGCGGTCTTGTCAGTATTATTTTTTGTTCTGTTTCTAATAGGAGTTTTGCTGCGTGTTGAGTAGGAAACAATGTCTTTCCAGTTCCGGCCGGACCACTCGCGATGACTAACGATAAGGCATCATCGTTGATATCCTCATAGTAATGCTTCTGTTTAGCAGTTTTCGGTTTGAAAATGTCTTTCATCTTGTCCGTTTGGTATGTTTCTTGTGTGATATCGTCTATATCGCAATATTCATCGAAGTTTTCGCCGTCGATTTCAACTCCATTATCGTCCCAGATTATTCCCTTGTTACGACGCCCCCAAACCAGTGTTTTTGAAACGCGCGTACGCGTAGACGGGTATACCATCATCGCGTTTGCTGTGCCGAAAAGTCCTACCGTAAGAAGTATTTGTAAAATACACATTCCTTCCTTTAATTATAGAGATTAGATTTATATTGTTTCGTTATAGACGAATTATTTTATGCAATGAGAACAATCTATACTTTTCGCGTCTTCCGCTGTTTCTTGCTGTGCGTATCCTTGCTGTGCGTATTCTTGCTGTGCGTATCCTTGCTCTGCATATTCTTGCGCTTTTTCGTTTCTCTTGGTTTTGTCGTTTTTTCAGGTTTTGTCTCAGCAAGTTTCGTAAGAGTATCGAACAATGAAGTAGGAATAACGCTCGTTTTGGATGCATTGGAGCGAACCGGATTATCCTCACCAATGGGCAATGTTTGTTGCGCGTAAAACAATCCGGCAGGAACAGCCAGATTACTGAATAATGCCGCGAGAGAACCCGGTTCGCCACCTTGTTGGTTTGCTCCGCCTGTCATGCTGTCTATTACTAGTTCGTGTGATTTGAACGCCATATATATAATATCTGGTATATTAGTTGCTGGAATACGTGCGCTTTATATCCGGTATCATTTTAGTTGGTCGTGTCTCCTTGATGAAATTCATGACGAGTTCAACCTGCTTCTCATCGGCAATGCATTTTTTGAGGCATTCCTCTACGTGCTTTAGTGTCAGCGGAGCAGTTTGGCGTGACGTAGTGAATTTTAGTTTTCCATCACTGATGTTCACGGTTGGAGTGCCCATGCTATTTGTATTGACATAATTAATCATATTGCCCGCCCTGCTGTTTCTCTGATCGCGAAGTGCTCTCAGTTCATCATTCACTTTCTTAATTTGGTTGTCGAGGGAAACCCATTCTTTAATAGTATTCTTAAAATCGTCCATTTTTCTTATATATTTATTACTACCCAATAAAACAACCGAGGAAAACTGAACAACAATTACTAAACAATAGTTGTTTATCGTATGAGTGTTGTCTTGATATTATACGTCTGAATAGTGGAAAGGTTTGTTTCGTAGCAGCAATATGAATATCCCTAAATGTAAGAGAAAGCTTATGATTACAAAAACCAAAGAGAGGTAGATATATGGATATATGTTACCAATTATTACGTCAATAAGTGGCGATAATAACATTTTCAATTCAGACTTTACATCTTCGCGTTTCAATATGTTCAAACATTGTTCTATCATCTTTTCCCGCATTTTATATGGTAATCATAAAATTTCATCACTTTAACTGCGTCTTATTAAGCACACTATTTTCTTGTAATGATTTAAATGGCAATCTTTGAACCAAATAAGGACTTTGATTTCTCTCAAGTTTATTTAGACACACCACAGCCAATACAAGGAGGAACATTCTTCACCAAACTGCTCACTAGAGATGGGAACCCGCTTTACATGCAAATGCCCGTGTCCTCGACGAAGCAAGGGATTGTGACGACAAAGAAGAATAAATATTGTGATCTGCTTTACGACAAGGAGAACCAGGAGTCTCTAATAGGATGGATTCTTGCATTGGAAGAACACTGCCAGAAAACCATCTTTGATAAAAGCGAATTGTGGTTTCACAACGACTTTACTAAAGACGACATTGAGACATTAATGACGCCTGTTTACCGCCTTCACAACTCCGGTAAGAAGCTGCTTGTCCGAACTTATATTGACGTAGGTAGAGAGAATAGGAAGCACAAATGTGTTGTTTACGATGAACGAGAGGTTCAAACTAATATAGCACGCATTATGGCGCACACGTCGATTATTCCCCTTGTGTTGATTGAAGGTGTGAAGTTCTCATCGAAGAGTTTTGATATTGTCATCAAACTTACGCAGATAATGGTGCTAGACGATGAAGTGGAAGAAACAAATAACTGTTTGATTCGCCGCGCATCGTCGAAGGTTAACGCCCCCACTGCGGTCATGGAAGCACCGGCCGAGGAAGCACCTATCGCGGAAGCACCGGCCGAGGAAGCACCGGCCGAGGAAGCACCGCTCGAGGAAGCACCGCTCGTGGAAGCACCGCTCATGGAAGCACCTATCGAGGAAGCACCTATCGAGGAAGCACCGCTCGTGGAAGCACCTATCGAGGAAGCACCTATCGAGGAAGCGCCTATCGAGGAAGCACCGCTCGTGGAAGCGCCGGTAAGTGATGTCTCCTCAACTCTTGTGTCGGCGGGTGATAATGCATCTTTATCGAACGAGGAAACTTTAGAAGATTCGAAACAATCAGAACTAGTAGACATTGACTTGCCGATTCCGGAAGGGGAGCCAATGAATTTAAGAAAACCCAATGAAATATACTATGAAATATATCAAGCCGCCAAAGATAAGGCAATCAAAATGAGAAGAGCAGCGGTAGAAGCATATTTAGAGACAAAGGAGATCAAATCGAAATATATGCTTGAGGATATTGAAGATTCCGATGAAGATTCCGATGAAGATTCCGATGAAGATTCCGATGAAGGTACCCATGAAGGTTCTGATGAAGGTTATCCCGAAAATTCTATCGGGTCTGATGTTGAACACCCCTGATACTTTAGCGTAAATTAATGCGCGAATGAAAAATATTTTGTAGTTCAATTTATATAATGGGTATTCTTAAAAAGATTCAGAAGTTTCAGAAAAAGATTAAGCGCCACCACTTTATTGCCCTTCTCGGAGTCGTTGGACTTTTTCTCCTTCTCCGCAAGGTTAATGACAGAAAATCCAAGCCGGTTGCTGGCATGTCGAACGAGGAAGTCGGTGAGGTTGTACCCGTTGTTGGTCCGGAGGCGTCGAAACCGCTTGGTCAAAACGAGGATTATGCGGCGGTTGCCGGGGGTGCGAATGAAGTGCCGAATGTCACCAACGTTCCCGCGGTCGACCCTTCCGAACTTCTTCCTGCCGACCAGAACAACGAGTGGGCGAAGTTGAACCCGACCGGTGCTGGCGACCTCAACAGTGTCAATCTGCTCAAGGCCGGTCACCACACTGGCATTGATACGGTGGGCAGCAGCCTTCGCAACGCCAACCTCCAGGTTCGCTCGGAACCGCCGAACCCGACGAACCAGGTGAGCCCGTGGGGCAACACCACAATCGAGCCCGACCTTATGCGCGTTCCGCTCGAGCTTGGCAACAACCCTATGTAAATGACATTTCGGAACATACCGAAGTATACCTGAATTAAAATAACAATATTTATTTACTATATATGCAAATCAATATTGTGGGTTATGCTCTGATTTTACTCTTATTACTAGTTGCGATCCGCATCTATAAAGAGTCAGATTTCATTCATCTCAAATGTATCATATCGGATGTCGATGGCAAACGTTACTGTGTGCGAGAACGAAATAAACTCGAACTGGCAGCAGACCGTCTTGCGAATGTCAACGCAAGAATGGGCAAACTGGTTGACCATGTGCATAGCAAATATCCTAACCGTGAAAATGTGATTCGATTGAAGAAGGGATACAATCCCAAAAAAATATACGAAACGCTTCCCACAAGCGAGTATACCGCATATAGTCAGAACAAGGGTGAAAAGTTGGCATTTTGTCTCGATACTGAGAAGCGCGGAGGACAACTCATCGACATGAACACGCTCACGTTTGTTGCGATTCACGAACTATCGCATGTAGCATCCAAATCAACAGGGCACACCGAAGAGTTTTGGAAGAACTTTAAATTCTTACTGGAAGAGGCAGATACTATCAACGTGTATAAACCTGAGAATTACAAGGAAAAGTCGAAGAGATATTGTGGTATGAATATCACAGACAACCCGATGTTTGATTTGTAACCCGATGTGCGATTTTATTATATATTCTATTCTATTCTATTATATTCTATTCTATTCTATTATATTATATTATATTTAACAAAATTCTATGTCAATAAAATGTTTACAACATAGTGAAAATCATCGCTATTGTATCAGAATACGGGACACGAAGAAGTTTATGAAAGGTGTAGATCTTCTTCATGCTACCAATAAAAAGGTTATCACATTATTGGAGCAACTGAAACAAAAATATTCTAACGCACCCAACGTGATGCGTTTATTAGAAGGGTATGATTCATCGATGCTTCACGAAATTTTGCCTTGTAGTGAACACGTTGCGTATATCCAAGATAAAGGGGACAAAGTGGCGCTCTGCTTACAATTAGAAAAACACGAAAGTAAATTCATTGATATCAATACTCTTACGTTCGTATTATTACATGAAATATCCCATATAGCCAGTAAAAGTATAGGGCACACAAGCGAGTTCAGAGAGAATTTTAGATTCATTCTCGACGAAGCTGTAAAGTCACAAATTTATGAACCCGAAGACTACAGCAAAAAACCTGTGCGCTATTGTGGAATGATGATCAAACATAATCCTTACTATGATATCAAAAATGTTAAATGAACTTTGTTAAATGAACTTTGTTAAATGAATTTTGTTAAATGAACTTTGTTGAATGAACTTTGTTAAATGAACTTTGTAAACTTTTTGATTTCTACTTTGAACTCCTGCTTTGTGGTCAATTCGTCCACCTCTGCAAGTTTCCATTCACTTCGTGTCAACGAGGGGAAAAAAGTGTCGCACTCAAAGACTTTGTCGAGACACGTCAAATAGCAGGTGTCGACTTTAATGGAATCGAGATAATGTTTGTATATTTCCGATCCTCCAATCACCCATACATCATCATATTTTCGGTCATCAATATGCGTCTCCAATGTGGCGATGTTCGCAAATGATTGGATTACATTTCCCGATGCTTCTTCTTCACAATCAAGTGTCGAAGACAAAATGTAATTGTCTCTACCAGGCAAGTGCTTTCCTTCCAAACTGTTCCACGTTTTTCGTCCCATAATAACCGCATTGTTTCCATTTCCTCGGGTCATCTTTGAGAAAAATGCGAGGTCCTCCTTGATTCTCCAAGGGAGATATCCTTGCTTTCCAATCCCACCATCTTTCGATACCGCTGCGATTAGTTTGTAATTCATATAAATGTTATATATGATGTAATTTGTATATTCTTATTGTATATATATATACATATACATATATACATATATGTCGCCACATAATATTGTGCTACTCGAGAGGGATGGTGAAGGCAGACAAATATCTGTGTTTGACGGTTCTGAGACAACAAATGTCATCAATATTGACGACACAATCGGCACTATTAAGAAGAAGATTTTGAAATATTGCAAAGAAGCCGAGGATAAATGTATCGAGGAACTATACTTGTTTGCGGACGATGTGCCACTAGGTATATTATTACCACGCGGTGTCTCCACAAATCCATTTGATTATACGGAATACGATGGTCAAAGTATTAGCACACCAAGAGAAAATATGCTTCTTTTGGATTATGTCACCAGCAAAACGGATACGATTTATGTGTGCTTTTTCGAAGACGTCCGTAAGCGCAATTCAAATGCCGCGTCACTATATTTCCCATTGGTTAATGATGAGAAGGACCTCACTATATTGCGAAACAGTAGATACAATTATTTGAACGCAACGTTCGGCAACGAAATAGAATACACGGAAATGTTCAAATCGATTGGTCGTAAGAAAAACGCATCATTGAAAAATTTTAAACATGGTATTCGATATTTGGATGTGACATATATTCCTGATACGCAGGTAAACGTCTCACTCGATGATGTATTTAATCTTTTGCATGCCACCAAGAAGGTTCCGATTATTCAACACAACGCGCGTGGTCGGGATAAGCAATATCGTTTATACGCACCCAATATAGCAATCAATGGTGAGCAAATTCCATACATTGATAAAGCAGTCATCAATATATTCAAGAAAAATTTCACCGACAAGAATCGGGTTTCATTCTACATAGTTGGCGAAGACAATAATAAATGTGTGTGCGAATTCATAAACAAAAACGGGAGCATATCATTTAGATTTTTCGTTGAGAATTTCGTTGAATCAAAGAATACTGAGGAAACGAGCGCATATGTTGCGAAACATATGAATTACCTTATTCGACAAATCAATGAGCATGTTGAAAGTAGCGGACGTTCCATAGAATTATTTGATACACTCGAAAATCTTACAAGTGTCAAAATCAAGGATATTGGATACTCTGTAGAGTTTGATTATTTTAATGATAAACCTATTATATTTGATACAAATGAGCGTACTTGTATATCGGATGTTTTCCTTGTAAATGATGATAATAATTTGGTGTTCAAGCGTAAATCTAACTATAACAAACCAGATGATGGCTTCAAAACAAGAATAACATTTACAACTAGTCTCCTTGATAAAAAGAAAAGGTCATATAATGTCTTCATGAGAGGCATCAACAATATGGAATATTTGCACAATGTTCCCGATTATATTGTTGCGATTCTGAATATAGCAACAAAAGTGGCTACTAAAACAGAAATAAAAGAATTGTGCAATTTACACAATCCTGATACAAAAAAAACGTCTTTATTGAATGTGGTGGAAGATAACCAAAACGCCATAAATAGTGCGGATGAGGATGAGGATGGCGATGGCGATGGCGATGAGGATGGCGATGAGGATGGCGATGAGGATGGCGATGAGGATGAGGATGACGATGGGGATGAGGATGAGGCTGATGATGAGGCTGAGGAGGAAGAAGAAGAGGAAGAGGAAGAAGAAGAAGAAGAGGAAGAGGAAGAAGAGGAAGAGGAAGAAGAAGAGACTGATGTTGATGTTGAGGAAGAGGATGATGTTGAGGAAGATACTCTTGTTGAGAAAGAGGATGATGTTGAGAAAGAGGATGCTGAAGATGATAAAGAGGATGAGGATGAGGATGAAGATGAGGATGAGGATGAGGATGAGGATGAAGATGAGGAT
>Ga0206677_10004160_pt1 | contig 11928 bp, 9 predicted proteins | sample M130m12015metaG_FD_155475 | JGI IMG/M metagenome (GOLD analysis project Ga0206677, IMG submission 155475) | Ammonia-oxidizing marine archaeal communities from Monterey Bay, California, United States - M1 30m 12015 | ecosystem: Environmental > Aquatic > Marine > Intertidal zone | place: USA... | reverse complement strand
CCTAGAGAAATTGATAACATGATTACTTTCACCCATAAAAGCTGGGTTTTAAAGGTTAAAACCATTACTTTTAGAGAGTTTTTGCCGAGGAACACAAACGTTAGCCTTAATAGCCGTGGCTGGATGCAAGTCCCAGGACAAGCCATGGTACAGGAAATACTAATTAAATCTACTGTTAAAGTCTTATGCTGTGCTCGGCGTTCTAGCAAATTGTGGACTGCTTATTAAGAATTAAACTCAGTGATTAGCCCTAAACCTCCGTTGTCGAGGTGGTAAAGTAGTAAGGTAATACATTCAGAGATGCGTCATGAGGGATTTCTAAGTGAGATGCTGTCATGATGTCGGTATTGCAATAAAGAAATCCAATATTACCAGACGCTAAAAACATGGATGCTACTTTGCCCACAGATAGTGACTTTATGACACGAGCGCTTGAATTAGCTCAGCAGGCCGCCGATAGGGGTGAAGTGCCTGTGGGGGCTGTAGTAGTTGAAAATGGCGAGATAGTTGGTGAGGGATACAACCGACCAATCACTAGCTATGATCCCACTGCCCATGCTGAAATTGTAGCGATGCGTGATGCCGCAAAGAATTTGAGTAATTATCGACTGACTGGCTGTGACCTCTACGTTACGATTGAACCATGTACAATGTGTGTGGGGGCTATGGTGCATGCTCGGGTTAGAAAAGTAATTTTTGGAGCTTTAGAGCCAAGAGCCGGCGCATTAGCTAGCCAATTGCGACTTATGGAATATGACCACTTCAATCATTCCATTGTGTGGGAAGGAGGAGTGCTGGCTGGTCAGTGTGGTACGATGCTGTCAGATTTTTTTCGTCGAAAAAGGCCATAAAACTCAACTTAATTAGCTATATGGAGGGCAGTTGGGTTTGCTCCCAGTCGGTCTTCGTATCAGTTGCCGATTCCTTGATTGGTAAATTCTGCTTTGAGAGCGAATGAAGTTGCAGATAATTATGATAATACTGAATATTGTCTACGTACAAAACAGGCTCCGCACCTCGAGCATACCCATGCTTTAATCTCGAGTAATATTCTTTTTTGCTTAGTAAAGGCAAGTGCTGACGAACATCTTCCCACTTATCAGGGTTTTTGCTGCCGCGCTGGGTTAATATTCGCGCATCCTCTAAATGCCCAAACCCTACATTATATGCAGCTAGAGCTAGAAGCGTGCGGTCTGGTTCAGCAATTCTAGTAGGTAATTTCCGTTTTAGCTTTACAAGGTAAGCTGTTCCCCCTTGAATGCTCTGATCAGGGTCTAGGCGATTAGATACTTTCATTTCTCTAGCGGTATCAAGAGTGAGCATCATGAGGCCGCGGACTCCTGTTGGCGACTTCGCTAGAGGGTTCCAGTGAGATTCTTGATAAGCAATTGCAGCCACAAGCTCCCAATCTAAGGAATGCGTTTTTGCGGCTTGACGAAATAGAGGCTCATAGGTTGGCAGCCTTAATTCGACTAATTTGCCCAGTCTTTTGGAATCAGCAACTGAGAAGTTATCGCTCTGCGAAAGAAGTTGAGTCTTTAGTGCGGCCATCTGACCGCTGGAGCTGAAGTCGTCTAGAAATTGATTGGCGGCCGCCATTAAAGTTCCATCGCTGTGAGAAGCGAAAGCCCAGGATGCGGGTTCAGATGCTGAAATATCAAAGGCTAATCCTGCATTAGGGTAGATATGGCGGTTTACCAAATAAGCGATGGAATCTACGACAGCATAATCCACTCCACCACTGTCCACCATTCTCATTAAGTCATTCATCTCAAGGTCTTCTTGCTCGCGCCATATCAGCGATGGAATATTTTCTTTGTGGTACTTCAATCTCTCACTATGAGATGAACTTGTGACAACGAGAAGATCGCCATCTAATTCTTCCAGCGCTTTTGGCTTTGCTGTGCCGCGCTGATAAATTAATTGCTGAGTCACATCAAGATAAGGGTTAGAAAACACTAAAGATTCACTGCGAAGCTTTGTTTTGACTAAGTTGGCTGCCGCAAAATCGCCTTGGGGACCGCCTATAGCGAGAAGTAAACCTCTCAGGCTTGGCTTAACTTGAACTACTAAATCGACCTGAAGACTATCGGCAAATGCTTTTGCCACAATATAGTCAAAACCATTTTTTCCTCGCCCGTCCTCAAAATAGGTTGTTGGGCCGGGGATGGTAAGCATGACTAAGGCACCTTTGCTTTTTACACGCTCAAGATCGGACATTTGCCGGCTACTTGAGAGATAAAAAACCAGCGCGGTAGCAAGGAAAAAAAGAATCGCTCGGTTACGGACTCTTCTGACTCTTTTAGATAGTTGACGCATAGCTTTACCCAGTATGCTCCCGAAGATTTAAGCAATTTATGCCGTTAATCAAACTCCTAAGTGAAATATTGTACATGGTTTACTAAATTCTATCTGCCAAAGAAGGATTTTTTCCGATAGAATATGCGCTTCCCAACCTTGATGATTTTGAGATTTAAACTCCATGATGATCCTTAGCGGCGCACCATCACTTTCTGCGTTTAGGCGCCAAAAGTTACTCGCAAAACTTCAGGCCTCTGAGGCTTCCATCAACTCAGTAAGTGCTGAATATGTTCATTTTGTGGAAGTACGCGAGCCTCTCGGTTCGAGTGAGGTTGAAACGTTAGAGGCCCTTCTTACCTATGGACCATCCCATGAGCATACAGATAATAGAGGTAAGCTATTGCTGGTTGTTCCTCGCCCTGGAACCATATCTCCTTGGTCAAGTAAGGCTACAGATATTGTCCACAACTGCGGATTAGAAAGTGTTGTTAGGGTTGAGAGAGGAACTGCTTACTATATTGATTCTGACAAGATTTTATCACAGCAACAATTGGCTGCAGTGGGAGAATTACTCAGCGATCGTATGGTGGAAGCTGTTCTCTCTGACTTATCTCAGGCAGAGGCATTATTTAGTCATGAAGAGCCTTCTCCGTTGACATTAGTTGATGTGATTGGCGGGGGTGCCGATGCTTTGAGACTAGCAAACGTAAACTTGGGTTTAGCCTTGGCGGATGATGAGATAGATTATTTGGTTAATAGCTTTAAAGATTTAGAGCGCAACCCCTCTGACACTGAGTTGATGATGTTTGCTCAAGCAAACTCAGAGCATTGTCGACATAAAATATTTAATGCCAGCTGGACTATCGACGAGGTCAATCAAGAGCATTCACTTTTTGGAATGATCCGCAATACCAATGCCCTTAATGGTGACAATGTGTTGTCTGCATACTCGGACAATGCCGCCGTTGTGGTGGGTTCAGAAGGTGGTCGTTTTTATCCTAACCCAGTAACAAGAGAGTACAGTTATAGCCACGAACCAGTTCACCTACTAATGAAGGTTGAGACTCACAATCATCCTACAGCGATTGCTCCCTATTCTGGTGCAGGGACAGGCTCAGGAGGTGAAATTCGGGATGAAGGTGCTGTTGGTCGAGGGTCAAAGCCCAAAGTAGGTTTAGTAGGGTTTACAGTGTCTAATTTACAGATACCTAAGTTCATTCAGCCTTGGGAAACCGACTATGGTAAGCCTGATCGCATTGTATCGGCACTGGACATTATGATAGAGGGTCCAATTGGTGGTGCTGCGTTTAACAACGAATTTGGCCGTCCCAATATTTGTGGTTACTTTAGAACATTTGAGATGGACTTTGCAGGCGATCGACGGGGATATCACAAACCAATAATGATTGCCGGTGGATACGGAAATATCCGAGAAGACCATGTTGATAAACCAGAATTTGAAGCTGGCGCCCAATTAATAGTGCTGGGTGGCCCTGCCATGCTTATTGGTTTGGGTGGGGGGGCGGCATCCTCAATGACCACGGGAACCAGCTCAGCTGATTTGGATTTTGCTTCGGTACAGCGCCAAAATCCCGAAATCGAAAGACGTTGCCAAGAGGTCATAGATTCTTGTTGGCAATTAGGTAATACCAATCCCATCGCATTTATTCACGATGTCGGAGCTGGGGGCCTTTCAAATGCCTTGCCTGAGTTAGTTAAAGATGGAGGCACAGGAGGGCGGTTTGATCTGCGCGCCGTACCCAATGATGAACCTGGGATGTCCCCAGTTGAAATATGGTGCAATGAAGCGCAGGAGCGTTATGTTCTAGCTGTTATGCCGGGCGACTTAGATAGATTTGTTGCAATTTGTGAACGTGAGCGCTGTCCTTATTCAGTAGTAGGCGAGGCGACTGAAGCCAAGAATATAATGGTTGTTGATGACCATTTTGATAACAAGCCAGTAGATTTACCGATGTCGGTACTGTTTGGCAAGACACCTAAAATGCATCGTAATGCGACTAAGTTACAGCAAACTTGTGACGAGTTTTCTGGGCACGATATAGATATTAGTGAGGCGGTTTCTCGTGTTTTGCGCCATCCATCGGTCGCTAGTAAAAGCTTCTTAATCACAATTGGTGATCGGACTGTTAGTGGCATGGTTGCGCGCGACCAAATGGTGGGGCCTTGGCAAGTACCGGTAGCAGATTGTGCTGTCACAACTGTGACCTATGATAGTAATGCTGGTGAGGCCATGGCGATGGGTGAGCGTACTCCCCTTGCTTTGGTCAATGGACCTGCATCAGGGCGTATGGCAATTGGTGAGGCATTAACCAATATTTGTGCCGCCCGAATAAATAATATTAAAGACATTAAATTATCTGCGAATTGGATGTGTGCTGCTGGATCCCCTGGTGAGGATGAAAAGCTTTACCGTACCGTGGAGGCAGTCGGTATGGACCTTTGTCCCAAACTGGGTATTACGATACCTGTGGGGAAGGATTCAATGTCAATGCGCACAGCATGGCAGTCAGAAGGGCAAGATAAATCCATTACCTCACCTCTGTCACTAATTATCACCGGATTTTCTCCTGTGTTGGACGTCCGTAAAACACTTACTCCTCAGCTGCGAACAGATTGCGGTGAAACTGAATTATTGCTGATTGATATGAATCAGTGCGCCAATCGCTTGGGTGGTTCTATTTTGTCTCAGGTCTATTCTGAATTTGGTACTTCAGTGCCAGATGTTGATAGTCCAGAGGCTTTACTTGGTTTCTTTAATGCAATGCAAGAATCCATTGAATCGGGAGATATTCTGGCATATCACGACAGATCCGATGGAGGACTTCTAACCACTCTTGCAGAGATGAGCTTTGCAGGCCATGTTGGTATCACTGTAGACCTTGATGCTGGTCTGTGCGGTCCAGATAACAATATTGTAGCGGCATTATTTAACGAAGAATTAGGCGCAGTCATTCAAGTCAAGGCGGACCAAGTCGAGGAAGTGTCTCAGCGATTTAAGTCTGCCGGCACCTCGATCATGAATCTAGGTGGTCTCAATGACAGTGACCGAATCGAGATTAGACAACAGGGCGAGATAATTTTTGCTGAGAGGCGTGATGTTTTGCAAAGTGCTTGGAGTGAGACGTCTTTCCAAGTTGCATCCTTAAGGGATAATGCTGACTGTGTTCGTCAAGAATTCGATCGTATTGAAAAAACAGATCCAGGACTTTCGGTTAGCCTAACCTTTGATTTGAATGATGATATCAGTGCGCCTTATATAAAGAGGGGATCCAAGCCAAAGGTGGCAATTGTGAGAGAGCAGGGGGTTAATAGCCACCTTGAGATGGCAGCGGCTTTTGATCGTGCTGGATTCACCGCGGTTGATGTGCACATGAGTGACCTGCTGGCTCAGCGGCATTCATTGGAGGATTATAGCGGGATGGTAGCCTGCGGCGGATTCTCTTATGGTGATGTGTTAGGAGCAGGAGAGGGTTGGGCAAAGACAATATTATTCAATAGTCAGTTACGAGATCAGTTTGAGCAGTTCTTCATTCGCCATGATACGTTTAGCTTAGGTGTATGCAATGGCTGTCAAATGTTGAGTAACCTGAAGTCGCTCATTCCAGGTGCAGATCTGTGGCCTCGGTTTGTGCGCAATCTCTCCGAACAATTTGAGGCGAGGTTCTCTCTAGTTCGGGTTGAGTCTTCAGAGTCTGTTTTGTTGAACAGCATGGCCGGGTCTATTATGCCTATTGCTGTCTCTCATGGTGAAGGTAGAGCTGAGTTTTCCTCGCCTGAAGATTTGATTAAATTAAATAACAATCATCAAATAGCACTGCGTTTTATCGAAAATGACTACGGAATTGCGTCTCGTTATCCTGCTAATCCGAATGGATCCCCTGAGGGGTTGACTGGTGTTACTTCGACCGACGGGCGAGTTACATTAATGATGCCGCACCCTGAAAGAGTATTTCGATCGGTACTTAATTCTTGGCATCCTCACGATTGGGGTGAGCACAGTGCTTGGATGCGAATATTCCGAAATGCGCGACAATTTGTAGACTGATTGATTTTAATAAAATGATATTAAAGCATTTGTAATCATAGGTACTTTAATCGATGAATAAGATTAAAAACGAGCCAGAATTAGTAAAAAAAGCCCTTCAAATTGGTGCGGTTTATGCACAAAAACGGGGTTATGGTGAGATTGAAAATCAAGACTCACTTAAGCTTAAAGTAGAATTTGTGTATCGAGTTCTGATTGAAGATAAACTGATTCAACCCTTAGCTAAAGATCAGATTAGTGACCCTAATATGCGGCACAAATTAGCGTTATGGATTTCCAGACAGCTTCCTGCTGACCACCCTTTGTTGAAGTAATTTTTAATTTAACTCACATTTAGTCAATTACTCAACTGGTTAAATGTTGAGTCTAATTGTGCCAGATTGTGTGGTAAACTCTCTCATGAGTTGACTAGGCAATCGCTGCTCTGAATTCTCCGATATTCGCATGCGTTTAGAGGGGGGCAGGCCAGAGGAAAGTCCGGGCTCCAGAGGGTAGAGTGCCAGGTAACGCCTGGGGGGCGGAAGCCTACGGAAAGTGCCGCAGAGAGCAGACCGCCGATGATTCGTTCGCGAATACAGGTAAGGGTGAAAGGGTGCGGTAAGAGCGCACCGCGCTGTTGGTAACAGCAGTGGCAGGGTAAACCCCACTCGGAGCAAGACCAAATAGGTTTCCAAATGGCGCGACCCGCGTTGGGAACGGGTAGGTTGCTTGAGGCAAGCGGTGACGTTTGTCCCAGATGAATGATTGTCCACGACAGAACCCGGCTTATCGGTCGACTCACTTTTTAGTTCAATGAAAAAGGTCAGCAAGTTTTGCTGACCTTTTTTGTTTTCGAGCCTTAAACCCAAAATCTTAATAACCACAAAGCATATAAATCGTTATTTTTATTCGCAAAATGTTCTTAAAAACCCATAAGCTAGAAGTTACTTTAAGTTTTAGCGGTAGTTTGATGTTTTATATTGCTAAATATTAAGGGCTAATCCTATGCTTTCATGGGAATGGCCAACATTGGTGGAACTTACTGATTTTATTACATTTTTATCATTCTTTGAGGCTTGACATTAGCATCTCTGGCTAATAGTGTGCACATATGGGGAAAAGTGGCAAAAAGTGGTTTTTTTGGGCTACTTTTATGACAAGAAAAGGCTAAAAATGTTTAGAGGTAGTGATCCAATCAATATGGACGCGAAGGGTCGGATGGCAATCCCGACCCGCTATCGTGGATTATTGTCCGAATTGTGCGGTGGCGACCTAGTTATTACCATCGATATGAAGTCTACCTGCCTGACTCTTTCGCCGCTACCTGAGTGGAAAAAGTTCGAAGAAAAAGTAGCTGCTCTTCCAGCGCTGGACGACCTTGGTGAAATGCTGAGTCGATTCGTTGTGGGTCAGGCAAAAGACATTCAGCTCGACGGCAGTGGGAGAATCTTAATTCCTGCAGAGCTTAGAGAGTTTGCGGACCTTGACAAAAAACTGATCTTGGTAGGGCGAACTCAAAGACTTGAGATCTGGTCTGAAGATAACTGGAATGCTGAGAGAGAAAAGTCTCAAGAGAACTATCGCGGCATGCTAATAGACAGAGACAATATGTCAGACGCCCTGAAAAATTTATCTTGGTAAGGAATGGAGTTGTTCGTGACTGAGCATACGACAGTATTATTAAAGGAGGCAGTTGAAGCGTTAGTAACTGACGCAGATGGCTTCTATGTCGACGGTACTTTTGGTCGCGGCGGTCACTCTGCAGAATTATTAGGCAAAGTATCTAAAAATGGAATCGTACTGGCTATAGACAAAGATCCCCAGGCCATTGAGTCTGGTCGTCAACGCTTTAAGCAGGATTCTCGGTTAAGGCTGGTCCACGGCAGTTTTGCCGATATGTCTAATTTCGTAGACGATCAAGCACACATGGGTAAGGTCTCTGGCGTTTTGCTCGATCTTGGCGTGTCATCACCTCAACTAGATGAAGCTGATCGCGGTTTCAGTTTCATGCGGGATGGGCCTCTTGATATGAGAATGGATACCTCCGCTGGACTATCTGCCGCGGAGTGGATTGCAAGTGCTGAAGAGCAAGAAATTAGTCGCGTGATTAAAGAATATGGAGAGGAGCGATTTGCTCGGCGGATGGCAAGTGCTGTAGTTCGCGAGAGAAGTAAAACTCCGATCACTAGAACAGTCCAGTTGGCCTCTATTTTGGCTGCGGCGCACCCCGCGTGGGAAAGAGGGAAGCATCCAGCGACCAAGGCCTTTCAAGCCATAAGAATTTTTATTAATCGAGAGCTCGATGATTTAGAGGTTTTACTCAGTCGAGTTATAGATCTACTGCAGGTTGGAGGCCGCCTCGTTGTGATTAGCTTCCACTCCCTAGAGGATCGACGAGTGAAGAGATTTATTCGCGATCAAGAGCGAGGCATCAAGTTGCCGAAAAACCTTCCGGTGAGAGATGTTGAGCGTGGTGTCCGTTTAAAGAAAGTGGGAAAAGCGGTTAAGCCCACTGACCATGAGGTTGGAGACAACATAAGGTCTCGCAGCGCGGTTATGCGTGTAGCAGAGAGGGTCGCCTGAAATGACCGCTCTGGAGCAAAATGACTTTTTGTCGGCGCAAACGCAAATTGCGAGTTTGTGGGTCTTGGTAGTTGTAACAGCGATATCAGTGGCTTACGTCAGTCATCTCTGTCGTGAGAAGTATGCAGAATTGGTGATGCTTGAAGGGGAGGCAAACCAAATGCAGGTTGATTATGGCAGATACCTGTTGGAACAAAGTGCCTGGGGTTCATTGCAGCGGATCGAAATGTCTGCAATGGCTAAGTTCAATATGCATAGCCCCCAGTCAGATGAAATTGTAATTGTTAGAGCCCCTTAATTGAGGTTTTGTTAAAACACATAAAGTCACATGAGTGACTGAAAGGTAGATAAAAAACGTGGCCAAGAAATCGGTACAGGCAGTTATACCGCGATGGCGTTACTATTTAGTAATGCTATTTTTGGCCTCTCTACCACTGATACTTTTGGCAAAAATAGCACAACTTCAAATTCTTCCTAGCCAAGAGAAGGGCGTTGACTTTCTCCAGAATCAGGGAGACAACCGATCGATTCGCAAAGTTTCTATTCCAGCATATAGGGGTCTGATTACTGATAGGAATGGTGAGCCTCTTGCTGTGAGCACACCGGTTACGGCGATCATTGCAAATCCTCAGCAAATCCAAGGCAAAGATCTCAAACGATTATCGGCTGCGATGTCCCTTTCTGAAGTGCAACTTAAAGCTCGTTTGAAGCGCTATCGAAATAAATCCTTCATGTATCTGGCGCGACAGCTTCCAATAGATAAAGCCGAAAGTATTTTAGATTTAAACATCTTAGGCGTGTCTAGCCAAAAGGAGTACAAACGATTTTATCCTGCTGGCGAGGTTACCGCGCAGTTGGTTGGCTTTACTGATATTAACGATAACGGTCAAGAGGGAATGGAGCTTGCCTACGATACGTGGCTAACCGGCGAAGCGGGCGCAAAAAAGGTTGTACAAGACCGGGCTGGTCGAGTCATTAATGATATTTCACTGATTAAATCTGCAAGATCAGGTGAAGATCTGCGCTTAAGTATAGATCTACGCGTTCAGTATGCTGCTTACAGGGCACTCAAAAAAGCGGTAAAGAAGCATAGCGCCAAATCTGGTTCGGTCGTGGTACTTGATGTAATAACCGGCGAAGTTTTAGCTATGGTAAATCAGCCTTCATTTAATCCGAATGATCGATCCTATTTAAGTCAAGGCTCTATTCGTAATCGAGCCATGACTGATGTCATGGAGCCTGGTTCTACTGTAAAACCTTTCACTATTTTAGCGGCACTTGAGAGTGGGAAATTTTCATCTGAGAGTTTGATTGATACAAGCCCGGGATATCTTAAGGTTGATTATAAGACCTTTGTGGATCCGTCAAACTATGGTGAATTAGATCTCAGTGGAGTATTAACTAAGTCAAGTCAGGTCGGAACAACTAAGGTGGCCTTAGCGCTTAATCCTGAATTGACGCGCGAATTATTTCAGAGGGTAGGTTTCGGTGAAGTGGTTGGTAGCGGATTTCCTGGTGAGACACTCGGTAATTTGCCGGCCTATCGAAAGTGGGATCCAGTGACTCAAGCCACTTTTGCTTTTGGTTATGGTTTGAGTGTTTCCTCTCTCCAGTTGGCTCGGGCTTATGCAGTTCTTGCTAACGATGGCGTTCGCAGAGAAGTGTCTCTGGTTGCTCTGGAGTCCGATCCGCCAAGTTCTAGAGTAATTGGTGTTGAGGCCTCACGGCAAGTCCGATATATGTTACAGGCAGCTAGTAGCCGCAAGGGCACTGGTAAAAGAGCTATGATTGATGGTTACTCTGTTGGAGGTAAGACAGGTACTCTGCACAAGGTTAAAACTGGCGGAGGTTATGATGAAAATCGTTACATGTCTGCTTTTGCTGGATTGTCGCCGATTGAAAATCCGCGCCTAGTGACTGTGGTTGTTATTGACGAGCCATCTGATGGTAGTTACTTTGGTGGTCTCGTAGCAGCGCCGGTTTTCTCGGAGGTCACTGGCAGCGCCCTGAGATTGCTTCAGGTAACACCTGATCAAATTGACGTAAACCGTACTGTCGCCTCTATTCCTAAATTGATTAGAAAGCGAGGTGAGTCATGATGGGCTTCTCTCGTAAACCAAAGATCATGCTATCAGACTTGATTCAGGGTCTAAATCTTTCAAAAAAATGCCCACGAATAGCGGTTAAAGGTATGGCTATAGATAGTCGCAGCGTCATGCCCGGTTATCTATTTGTGGCTCTCAAAGGATCTCAAAATGATGGAATGCAATATGTTCCCCAAGCGATTGATCGCGGAGCGGTTGCAGTTCTGGCTGAATGGGATGGTGTAAATAATGAAGCAGTGAAGCCAATTCATGACGGCGTTAAGTCTGCGATTCCAGTGATCGGTATTGAACATTTGGCCCAGTCATTGTCTTCGATTGCTGGACGCTTCTATGGTGACCCTTCCAAACGACTAACCATAGTGGCGATAACGGGCACCAATGGAAAAACCACCTGTGCGCAGCTATACGCAGATTTATTTTCTCAACTGCAGGATAATTTGCAACCCGAAAGTGAAGGCTATCAGTGTGGATTTGTAGGAACTTTAGGTCATGGAATAGCTCGAATGGAGAGTGCTGAGGATAGCCAAATTTCGTCCTCTCCTAAGAACGTACAGCCTTCGCCTCTCACTACTCCAGATGCTATCTCAATGCAGGGAATTCTTGCAGATTTGGCTTCTGATGGTTGTAGTGCAGTCGCCATAGAGGCTTCATCACACGCCTTGGTGCAGGGTCGGATTTCTAGCTTAGATTTGGATACGGCGGTCTTCACCAATTTGAGCAGAGATCATTTAGATTATCACGGTGACTTAAACCGCTATGCAAATGCTAAGCGAGAACTATTCAAAGCGGCTGGTCTGAAAAATGCGGTAATCAATATTGATGATAATGTTGGCAAGTCGATTGTTGCAGATCTTGATCCAACTATCCGGGTAATTACCTATAGTTTAGAGAATA
>Ga0206677_10004150_pt1 | contig 11942 bp, 11 predicted proteins | sample M130m12015metaG_FD_155475 | JGI IMG/M metagenome (GOLD analysis project Ga0206677, IMG submission 155475) | Ammonia-oxidizing marine archaeal communities from Monterey Bay, California, United States - M1 30m 12015 | ecosystem: Environmental > Aquatic > Marine > Intertidal zone | place: USA... | reverse complement strand
TGCAAGGTAACGAGTACATGGCCCATAAGTGTGGGTTCACAGAAAAAACTTTAGCTGGCTATTTCATATCAAGCGGCTTTGCCAATACAGCCACTATTTCTCGTGAAGCACCGTTTTACGATCTTTGGATAGTAGCTTCGAAGCAACCGAAAACGAACGAGGAATTAACCTCTTTAGCCAAGTTACATTTCCCAACCCACGGCCAATGAACATTCTTTTCGTACATCAAAATTTTCCAGCACAATTTAAACACCTGGCAAAAGCCTTGGTAGCAAAAGGTCACAAGGTAACGGTGCTAACAGCGAGAACCGACTTGCCTGAACAATTTGGACTACGGATAGTCTCATACAATATTAAAAGGCCTTCGACAAAGGGAATACATCCTTGGGTCATTGAAATAGAAACAAAAACTATCCGAGGCGAGGCTTGTTACAATAAGGCCACAGAATTGAAGAAAGAGGGCTTCAACCCAGACAAAATAATTGCCCATCCAGGCTGGGGCGAGAGCCTCTTTATCAAAGAAGTTTGGCCAGACGCAAAGCTCGGCATCTACTGCGAGTTCTTTTATCACGCGAGTGGCGCAGACGTCGGTTTTGATCCAGAATTTCTATCAGATGATATAGCTGAGCCTTGCCGAATCGCGCATAAGAACCTTAATAATTTTGCGCACTTTCTCATAGCAGATGCAGGAATAAGCCCCACTCATTGGCAGGCAAGCACATTCCCCGAGTCTTTTAGGGAAAAAATTACCGTGGTGCATGACGGTATCGACACCAATGTCGTTAAGCCTGATGGGTCATCAGCAATCGCATTAACCGACGGGAGAACCCTTTCTAAAAAAGACGAGGTTGTCACCTTTATCAACCGTAATCTAGAGCCCTATCGAGGCTATCACATCTTTATGCGGGCTCTGCCGAAGATGCTAAGAGACAGACCGAACGCTCGGTTTATTTTGATCGGTGAGGACGGCGTAAGCTACGGCTCAAAACCTGATCACGAGAAATACGGCGGTAAAAACTGGAAGACTATATTTATTGATGAAGTTAAGGACCAGATTAGTTCTGAAGACTGGAAGCGTGTTCATTTTGTGGGAAAGGTGCCGTATAGCATCTTTATTAAGCTTATGCAGATCTCAAGCGCTCACGTTTATCTTACTTATCCGTTTGTGTTGAGTTGGAGCTTACTTGAAGCCATGAGTGCGGGCTGCGCGATCGTGGCAAGTGATACCCAGCCCTTACACGAAGCTATTCAGCATGGAGAGACAGGCTTGCTAGTTGATTTCTTTGATCATGAAGCTTTAGCAAAAACCGTGAGCAGTCTTTTGGATAATTTAGAGCTAAGAAAGGGGCTAGGGCGCAACGCGCGTGAGTTCGCCGTGAAAAACTACGACCTCCACACCGTTTGTCTCCCAAAACAACTCGCGTGGGTTGATGCTCTCTAATTACAAATTACGATTTTTTACTAAGCAGAATCACATGGCAACAATTACAATAGACGACAAAGAATATGAAGTTGACTCACTGTCGGAAGAATCAAAGGCGCAGTTGGTTAGTTTGCGGTATGTAGATTCAGAGCTCGCAAGGCTTCAGGCTCAGGCGGCCGCATTACAAACCGCACGCAACGCTTACCGGCGAGCTCTAAAGCAAACGCTTGAAGAAGGCAAAACTCCGGAGGAGGACGAGGTCAGCATTGAAGGACTGGGAGACTCGATTCAGTTCGATGACTAGTAAGAAGACTGAGAGAGCCAGCTCTTAACGGGGTTGGCTTTTTTGTGCGTGGGTGTTTTGCATTAGGCGGATGGTTTGCGCTTTGTTTGATAAGACAGATTAGGCAACAACGATGATCACACCAGATACTTATTACATTCGATTGACGATTCAACTCAGATGCAATGGTTTCTAGTTTAGGAAAAAATGTGTTGGTGGTTAACAGCGGAAGCAGGTGGATTTGCAGAGAGGATTAGCCAGCCCAAAGTAACAGGGCAGCAGGTCGAGCAGTTCATGTTTTCTGTTTTGAAGAAGCGCAGTCTGTTGGATGACGAGACACTGGTGAGTTTTTCAGAGGTTACTTGGGTAGTTGCTCCGGCGATACCAGCAGAGGTGACTAAGTTGCTCGGGCGTTATCGGGGTTGATGATAGTTTGTTGTGTGTGGATGGTTCGCACTTTGTTTGGCTTTGGCTGGGATGGGATACGGGTTTGGCTCGGTAGTGATTTGGTTACCGGGTTGTTTGGTTGGCTTGGTATTGGCTTCGTAGATTCTTGGTTTACTGGTTTGTACAAAGTGCGAAGTGGTCGGGGTATGGCTGGGTTCAGTTTAGTTCGCTTGGTTTGGTGTGGCTGACCGGGTTGTTTACGAAGTGCGAAGTGGTCGGGGTATGGCTGAGTTTAGCTTGGTGCGATGTGATCGGGGTATAGTTGGGTTTATACTTTCAGCGCCACAGTGCTAAGCTTCCGGTATCCAAAACTTCGAGCGTAGGGAGCAATTAGTGAATCCGAGCAACAAAACCTACTCTTGGAAAACTTATGTCAGCTTTATTAACAAAGAAACTAGACATCTAAGTAAGTCTGAGTCCCACCCTGTTGTTGATTCGATAGCCCAAGATTTAATGACTGGCGCACTCCAACGTAGGGATAGACAAGGTAGGCCTTCGGAGGCTGCTCGAACTCCTACTGAATTAAGGCGATCCTACTTGATTCCGGATGAGGTCAATGCTCGGCCTGCGATGTCCAAATGGCGCCTTAGATGGGAACCGGCACAAACGCTGCCAACGCCTAAGCAAGAAGTGAAGCTACTAGGCTGGAAGGGCGCACTGCAAAATGAAGGAAGACGCATTCGTGCGCGCAACAAATCGGCGGGCGGCCATATCTCAAATGTTCAGTTGTCGAAAGAGCTTTGTAAGTACGCAGTGACGCACGGTATAAGAACAGATAGCCAAATATATCCCTCGGCGAATTACATTCGGAACCATGTTATCCGTAGCATGTAGAACACAGTAGTGCCAGTTGGCGACTCATACTATGGTCAGTTTCTGACCAAGACTGATCAAGCTCTATCTAGCAACTATTTAACCCAGGCCGGCGTGCGGCCGCGTAAACTCCATATCACTGAAATACAATAGAAAATTAAATAATATAACTTAATTCTCTTCCACGCTTGCATCTACTTTCATGAGCAATCACGGATAGGCCTCACGCGTCGCAATTCTGCCACGTAGATTAGTGAGGTTATCCCAATGGATAATTCAACAGTAAAGAAATCAGGATCACTCGATCTCAGTAAGTTTCGTCTTACCCCAAACTCTAGTGAAACCCTGGGTAGTAAAAAACTCGTCAGCGTCGTGCCCGTCACCAAACCTAGTAAGGAAAAATTCTTTCAAACTAGCACCGATGACGACCGTTCTATGGATGTTTACCTGTACGAAGATAGCGTTGAAAGTACGTTCTATTTAGTGAGCCCCCAGGTGGTAGACATACTAGATAAGTTAGCTCGCGCTATGACTCTGCACCTTGCAATAGACCGCGGTGGTAATCCGTTTTTTATTCCGATACCTCTTCCAGACGACAGGGGGCAGCGCAATTCTTGGCCGGCTTCAATGTTGAACGCGATAGATCACGCCCGGGGCAAATGGGTGCGTGTTCAATCAGACAAGTCTATGGGAATTTATCAGATCCACGAAGCTCAGGGTAAGCTAGAGGGGCCAAAGTGGCCCGATCTAAGTTTAGATGAGTTGGTCAACATAGCGTTCGCAGGTCGGGTAATTAACGACCTGGAGCACCCCAAAGTCCAGGCGGCCTTGGGGAAGATCTGATGTCTGAGTCATTCACCGCTGACATCTACGCTTTTGATTTCGAGTTCCACGCTGTTAACGGAGTTGAGGGCAACTCGCCTGATCCTGTTTGTCTAGTGGTACTTGATCTCAACACTGGCGCTACGAGTCGGTATTTTCGTGAGCAACTTCAAGCTATGGATGAGGCCCCGTTCAACACGGGGTCTGACTCCTTGGGGGTTGCCTTCTACGCACCAGCCGAGATGGACTGCTTTATCCAACTTGGTTGGTCCTTACCTGACAATGTTCTCGATCTTTTTGTTGAGTTCCGGAATCTAACCAACGGACGACACCTGCCTCACGGGGCAAGTCTTCTAGGCGCAATGGCATACTACGGTCTGACTTCTATTGCTCCTGCAGAGAAAGGGGGGATGCGCGATCTGATCCTATCGCGAGGGCCTTGGTCTGAAAAACAAGAGGCGGAGATTCTCGATTATTGCCAGTCTGACGTCGAGGCTTTGGCGCAATTGTTTCTCAAAATGAAGCCACTGATTGACTGGCCGCGTGCGTTACTGCGTGGGCACTACATGAAAGCCGTGTCCCAGATACAAGCTTGTGGTATCCCAATAGACGTTGCTTTACTGCATGAGACACTACTTTATTGGGACCAAATCCGTGGGCAGCTGATTGACAGAATTGATGCCGCGTACGGTGTGTACGAAGATCAAACTTTTAAGAAGGATAAGTTCGAAGCCTATTTGGTGCAGTCTGGAATTCCTTGGCCACGCCTCCCTACTGGCTCCCTCGATCTTTCTGAGAATGCTTTCCGCCAAGCGGCTCGGGGTTACCCACAAATTGCCCCTCTGCATGAGCTTCGCTCTACTCTCTCTAAGCTCAGACTCAACGGCCTAACCGTTGGGGAAGATGGGCGGAACAGGTACATGCTCTCGCCCTTTTCGTCCAAGACTGGGCGCAACCAACCGTCCAACGTGAAAGCTATTTATGGCCCCTCCACGTGGATGCGAGGATTTATTAAACCGTCGGAGGGAATGGCGATTGCTTACATCGACTGGGGACAACAAGAGTTTGGTATTGCCGGTGTTTTGTCTGAAGACAAAGCCATGCAGGCGGCTTATAAATCCGGTGATCCCTATCTGGCCTTCGCTAAACAAGCCGGTGCAATCCCCGCGCATGCTACCAAGCAATCCCACGCTGCTGAGCGTGACCGGTTTAAGGCCTGCATCCTAGGTGTCCAATACGGCATGGGTCCTAACTCACTTGCCGCACAAATTGGGCAGTCGGTAGATCACGCTAAGGTACTGCTGGACTTACACCGACGCACCTACCCCGACTTTTGGGCGTGGTCCGACAAAGTTCAAGACCACTACGCGCTGGGTGGAAAGCTCAATACCGAGTTTGGTTGGGAGTTACAGCCGGTAGTGAATTTTAACCCCCGCAGTGTTCGCAATTTCCCTATGCAAGCTACCGGTGCGGAGATGCTGCGTCTGGCTTGTATCCATTTGACCGAAGCCGGTATTCGTGTGTGTGCACCGGTTCATGATGCGGTGTTGATCGAAGCACCTTTGGCTGAAATCGACGACACCATTGAACTTGCTCGCACTCTTATGGCGCAGGCTAGCCGGGAGGTATTGGACGGTTTTGAACTCAATACCGATGTTGAAATTGTCAGGTATCCCGACCGGTACATGGACAAACGAGGGGCGAAAATGTGGGACACAGTGCAGGAGATTATTAGGGGGCTTAAACTCTAACCCCAGTCAGTAAGACTGGGGTACCTCAGTCAGCAAGACCGACCCGTCCATTATTATTAAATATTATTATTAGTAGATATATATACTATGGTTAAAGATACAGACATACCGACTAAGATCGTTACTCCCGGCACTGCCCCTGTCGCAAAAAAAGCGACGGTTTATTTCTTACGCGGCCCCATTCCGCTGCCGTGGTTACAACGGGCTGCTAGTCTGCCGGGTAAGGCCTCTACGCTTGGTTTGATCTTGTGGTGGTTCAAGGGAATGAATCCGACTAAGCCAATCAAAGTCACTACGAAGTCCTTACGGAACTTTTCCCTATCGGAGAGCGCGTATCTGGATGGTTTAAAGAGGCTAGAGGAAGCAGGGTTAGTTTCGGTGACTCGAAATAAAGGCCAGCGGGCGCTGATTGAAATAATAGTTTTAGAAGACGAAGCGGTGAGACCGCCCAAAGCTGCTAGTTCATGAGGTTCACTCGGTTATTGTTTTTGCGAGCATCGCTCGGACGTCATCAAGGGATTCGAGCTTGCAGTATGCGGACGCTTTGCGCCCTGTGCACCTAGGTGCGTCTGACATACCTAGTAAGTACATAGCGTCTTCGAGTTGTGATAGTTGTGCTGAGGCTTCACTGTGTTCTGTTTGAGCTTGTTTGGTGTACTTACCGTTCTTTAAGTTTGCTTTGGCGCTGTTCGCTTTACCCTGTTCTGTACGAGGCCCCGTTGATTTACCCCCATGCGTGCGACACACCCTTTTGCCCTTCATTGCAGGAGCACCACATCTCAACTTAGTGCGCTTACTCCGGGCACTACAACGACGACACCGAATTCGTCCGTATGCTAGCAAGAGAACATCGTCGTCATTGAGTTCCATAAAAACACCTCGTCGTTTGAGCGGACTACTATGTAGGGGGCTGGGTGGAGTCCCTTTGTGTGAAGTGGTGGGTGTGGGGGTAGTGGGTCTGCGAGATCAGCCTTTCTAAAAATTAGGCCCCCCTATCGACTACTACTGACTAGCGATCTGCAGCAACGGCACGTCGTGAATCTTGTTAGGCAAACAATGCGCGATAGGCACAGCGTTAGACACAGCATTCGCCGCCGACAGTAAAGACTCTTGCGATAAGTGTGCATACCGCTGCGTGGTTTTGATTTGAGTATGACCAAGAATCTTTTGCACTTCGTAAAGACTACGCCCTGCGTTAACTAAGAACGACGCAAAACTGTGCCTTAAATCATGCACTCTCACGTCACCCAACCCTACTGATTTACGCGCAGTATTCCACGCGTGGAAGAAACTTATGTAGGGCTTCAGGGTCTTCGGATTAGGAAAGACATACACACAGTCATCGAACACAGGAACGCTGCTTAGAAGCTGTTCTACGCCGTCTGAGAGGGGTACATAACGCGCCTTGCCAGACTTACTCATCGGTATGCGCCAGACCTTCTGCTCGAAGTTAAAATCTTCCCACTTGGCCTTAAGCACTTCGTTCTTTCTCGCACCAGTTAGGATCAACATAGGCACGATGTACTGCAGCATTTTGTTAGGCGACTTCTGGATTGCACCGAGTAGTTTCTCGGCTTCTTCTTTTGAGAGGAATCGTTCTTTCTTGTTGTTTTCCTCAAGCAGTGGAATGTTGTTCGTTGGGTTCTTGGTGATACCAGTAGTCTCCCAACGAATGGCGCAGTTGTAGATATAGCGCAGCAGGATGGTGACTCGATTGACGCTACCGGGTGCATGAGTTTCTAAGTGCTTACCAATGAAGTCGATGACGTGTTTCTTGTTGAGCTGGTCCATATGCAGATGACCGAAGGTTGGGACGATGTGGTTTTTAAGCAGTGACTGGTCGGTATCCCACGAACGCTTGTAGGTCTTGATGAAGGGCAGGAAACTCTCCCAGATAAACGTCTCCAGCTTGGGTACACGCTTCAGTTCTGCCTTCGCCTCCCACGGGTCTTCACCCATCGCGAGCTTGCTTCTATAGCGATCACAGAGGGTTCTGGCTTGTTTTAATGTGATACTATTGGCATCAGACAGTTTGGGCTGCCGGGTAACATTGCGGTCGTCTTGATAGCGGAAGTAGAAGGTCTTGCGTCCGGTGTTGCTGACCTCCAAAACGAGGTTCTTACACCCTTTGTCGAAGACAGTGAGTTTCTTACTGCCCTCAGTGCAAGCGAGTGATTCTATAAGCTTCTGAGTCAATGCCATTTTAGCCATAACAGATACCAATTAATATATAAACGATACTAATAGTATAGCATATGACCACTGAAAGTCCAGACATCTCATACCGCACGCAAGTCGCGCTCACCATCCGAGCAGCAAGAACAGCATTGGGCTGGTCTCAAGAGGAGCTTTCAAAGCAGGCTTCCGTTTCTAAGCCAACCATCGCCCGCATAGAAATGAGTGGAATCTCTCCACGAGCGGACACACTCAATACACTCATGCAGGTGTTTAAAGGGCAGGGCGTTGATGTCGTGATGGGGGCAGAAGAGGTGTCTATTACGTATCGCAAAGAGGCGTTGCTCACCCTGCAGAACCGCCTTGGTGCGAAGTAGGCGGGGTGTAGGTAGTCGTTTTTACCTAAGCTACTGTTTTTATTGAACTAGTTTGAAATTCTTTCCCTCCTTCTCTTCAAAACCTACCGCGCCAATGTAGGTATTCTGTAGGTAACTATAAATATACTAATAGCATCATTTATTAAGTTATTGATCTATTTACCTATTCTATAAAGGCTAATCTGGTCGCTCACTACAGGTGCGGACTCTTTGACGAGTGGTGCGTCAGATGATTCGTACGACGCGAGCTTAAATTCTGCGGGAAACCAGACCCTCAACTCGCTAGATTCAATTGATGCAGGCGAGGGGATTGATACGCTCAACGCTCAACTGAACGCGTCCGCGTCGCCTCTTTCTCTTAAAGGGATTGAGAAAATCAATCTCACAGCGTCAGGAGCAGCCACTCTAGATCTCAGAAATGCAGACAGCGTTACCGACCTAAATGTTCTTGGCTCGATTGCGGCCACAACTGTTAACAACTTGCCTGCTGGAGCAAACCTTACAATATCCGATACGGCCAACAATATTACGATTGGCAGCAAAGGTGTCTCTGGATCATCGGACTCAATCGCCGTCACGATGGCAGCGGTTACTGGAGCCGCCGATATTTCACTGGCTGGCATTGAAAACATCTCGATCAATTCTCTTTCCGCTAACTCAATCGATCTGGTTGCTACATCCGCGAAATCTCTCACGCTTACGGGTGACTCAGCGATGACTATCGGCAGCCTGAACACCTCTGGCGCCACTAAGATCAACACAGTCGACGCAAGCGGATCGACAGGCGCCGTCAAGATGACTACAGGTGCGCTTTCGGGCGTTGCGCCTTCTCAAGACGTGACTATCACAGGCGGCTCAGGTGGAGATGACTTTGATGTTTCAGGTCATTCCACTTCTGACCTCAACGTATCGGGTGGTGCTGGAAACGATAGAATCACTGCTGCTCCTGCTGCGACAGACTCTCTGGCAGGCGGAGATGGCACGGATACGTTAGAGCTCACCGCTGCAGTGGCGGCGGCTAATGCGAACATTACTGGCTTCGAAGCGCTGCAACTCACGGGCAACATCTCTCAAGATGCGGATAACATCTCAGGAAACACGCTCACTAGCGTCACTATCGCTGCAACAGGTAGCGCAGGCTTGACAGACGCGCCCGCCTCAGTTTCGACTGTTGTTCTCAACTCGGCTCTTGTTGGAAATAACACCGGCACAATTACTCTCGACCGAAAGACAGATACTTCTGAAGACGCGCTCCTCCTTTTCGGCGCTGGTGCCACGAGCGGAACCGTTACTGCTAATGATGAAGAGGCTCTAACAGTCTCCTCTACAATTGCTGCTTCCATAATTACCACCCTAAACGCCGCAGATGTAACCTCCATCACGGTTACGGGTACGGAAGATCTCACAATCGGAAGTCTTGTTGGGAATATAGGTCTCGCGACAGTTGACGCATCAGGGTCAACGGGCGCTGTATCTGTTGGGGGCACTGCGAACGGCTCATTAGTCCCTATGACGATCACCGCTGGCAGCGGCGGTCTTACCGCTGACGGTAGCGGGCAGGCAGACACCATAACTGGTGGAGCAGGAGTTGACGCTATTGACGCAGGCGATGGCAACGATGTAGTCACCGGCGGCGCTGGTAACGATGACTTAGACGGTGAGGCTGGTAACGACTCACTCGATGGCGGCGCCGGAAACGACACGCTAACTATCGGAGCAGGCATTGATACAGCTATCGGCGGAGAGGGTAATGACACGCTGGTGCTTGGAGCCAATTACACGACTTTGGATACCATTGATGGCGGCGACGGAACAGACTCTGTCACCATCACAACTTCCGCTGCGACTCTTACACCGGTACTGACAAGTGTAGAGAAAGTCACGATGACAGCGGCGGCTGGGGGAACGAATACTCTTGCTCTTTCAAAGTCGGCTTCTGTTTATCAAGTTACGGTTGCTAATGGCGCAGATGTAGGCACCACAATCTCTTCAATGGGCCCGGGCACTGTAATTAACGGCGATACCGGTAACACTCTGACCGTAGATACGGTCGCTGACGCAGCGCTTGCTGTTTACGCAGGAGCGGCAAATACTAACGCCCTCACTATTGCTGACGCAGCCTCAGTAACGCTTGTTGCATACGCGGCTAATGGCGCGTTTAACAACACTGTTTTAGACGCTGTTGATACCACTGCTTTGACGCTCGCTTCAGCTGCAGCTGGGGCAGATCTGGCTACCGGTGTCATCACCGGTACTGACAAACTGGCTGGCCTTGTAGTTTCTACCGCCGGCACAGGAGGTGATATCTCAACTGGCGACATGGCCGACGCGGACAGCCTTGCGTCCTTGACGGTAGTAGCTAGCGCTGGCGATGTGGCCCTGGGAGAGATCGGTGGCACTGGTGGCACCGGGAGCGGTACAGCCGAGGCATTAGCCTCGATTACAGCGACCGCAGCTCAAGCAGCAGAAGTCACTTTTGACGAGATCTTTGCGGATACGACTAACAGTGTCACCGACAACGATTTGACGATTACTGCGTCCGCGAATGATGCTGGCTCCTTCGTTAAGTTTGATGACGTCACGAATACTTTTGGCGCAGTAACCGCGACCCTAAGCGGTACGCAAGAAGTGAGCTTCTCGGAAGGCTCAGGAACAATCACAGCGGCTTCTGTGTCTATAACACGCGAAGGTAGCGGTGCAACTTTGATAGACGCTATCGACTCAACCACTACCCTGACCGCTGTTAATAACAGCTCAGGAACTCTGACTATCACTACCTCTGATGCGGAAGGCGATACAAACATCTCGTCAACGGCTGGTGCGCTCGACGTTACAACCACGTCTACTGATAACGTCACACTAACTGGCAGCAGCTCGGACGACACGCTAGAGGCATCCGGTACTACTGAAGCCGGGAAAACGCACACGCTATCAGGCGGTGCTGGCGCCGACGGTATCACTGGCGGAGGTGGTAACGACGTACTTCTAGGTGGTTCGGGCAATGACACGATCACGGCTGGAGGCGGAAAAGACAGCATCGACGCAGGTGAAGGCACTGACACTATAGTTATGGCCACAAACCTGGCGTCAACAGACACCATTAGTGGCGGTGACGGAACAGATACTCTCACAGCTACCGTAGCTGCGAATTATTCCGGCACAATCACAGGTGTCGAAGTTTTCTCGTTGAATTTCACAGCGGCCGACAATGGGACGTTTAGTTTCGCAAACATCGACTCAGAGGCTGTCATTGTTGTTGTTGCAGACACCGACAATGACGCGGTCATTCTTGGATCTGTTGCCTCTGGCGCCACAGTGCGAATTAATGACGACGACATCGTCACTACGATCGACACAGTTGCCGACGCATCATTGACGGTAGACGTTCGCTCAGCTACTGCAGGTTCAGTAGAAGAACTGACAGTTACAGATGCTGCGTCCGTTACTGTAACAAGCGGCACCGCCGTCGCTAACAGTACAGCAAATATCGTTCTAGATGCAGTCGACACTACCGCCCTCACAGTGGTCGCGGCAGCAGGTGCTGCGCTCGCTACAGGGAACATTACAGGTACAAACAAGCTGTCTACTGTAAGTGTTTCCACTTCATTGACGTCAGGTACCGCTGTAGTTGGAACAATCGCAGATGCCGACGCACTAACTGCGATTACACTCGCAGCCAGTGAAGCGGATGCGACGATCGGCCAAGTCGGCACGGACGCAACAGCGAACAATGCCGAGGTCCTCAGCACGATTACTGTTACCGCATCAGGTAGTGGAGTCACCGCTACATTGGGCGACGTTTACTCGGACAGCACTGTAAACAGTACTACCGATAACGAAGTGACAGTGAA
>Ga0206677_10004146_pt1 | contig 11945 bp, 7 predicted proteins | sample M130m12015metaG_FD_155475 | JGI IMG/M metagenome (GOLD analysis project Ga0206677, IMG submission 155475) | Ammonia-oxidizing marine archaeal communities from Monterey Bay, California, United States - M1 30m 12015 | ecosystem: Environmental > Aquatic > Marine > Intertidal zone | place: USA... | reverse complement strand
AGGGTAATTCATTAGCAAGTAATTTTAAATTCCCATAATGAGTTGTTATAATACCAAAAGCTTCACGTTCATAAAAAACTTCTAAAAATGCTTCAGCTAATGCACCACCAAGCTCTGGGTCACTACCAGTTCCAAATTCATCAATTAAAAACAATGTGTGCTTGTTGCACTTTTTTAAGAAGTTATTCATTTGTTTTAATCGATAACTATAAGTGCTTAAATGATTTTCAATTGATTGATTATCTCCAATATCAGAAAGTATTGAATCAAAAAGACAAACCTTTGAGCTTTCATGGACTGGAATTAACATTCCTGATTGTACCATTAACTGTAGTAGACCTACTGTTTTTAAAGTAATACTTTTTCCTCCGGCATTAGGGCCAGAAATAACTATGATTCGGCTTTTAGTCGTCATAGTGATCGTTTGTGGATAGGTCTTAGTTTCTTCTTTTCTATTTGAAACTAGTAAGAGTGGGTGATAAGCATCAACTAAATAGATTTCTTGAGTTTCTGTAATCTTTGGCAACACAGCATGAATTGATTTAGCATATTTTGCTTTAGCATATATTACATCAATTTCTGTTAAATAAAACTGACACTTTGATAGATAGGTTGAGTAAACACTTATAAGGCTAGTAAGTTCTAATAATATGCGTTTTATTTCTTCTGTTTCTTCAAATTCTAAGTTGTTTAACTCTCTTTGATGTTGATGAGTTGTTTCTGGTTCAATGTAAACAATACTTCCTGTTTTACTAGACCCTAATATGCTTCCCTTAACTTTTCTTCTGTGCATTGATTTGACTGCTAAAACTCTGCGATTTTCCATAACAGTCTCTCTAATATCATCTAAATAATCAGCACTATTATAAGTACTTAGAGCTGAGTTAAAACTACTATTTACTTTAGTTCTAATTGATTGAATAGATTTACGAGTTGTATATAATAAATCGGATGCATTGTTCCTTATTTCTCCGTGTTTATCTATTACGTCATTAATAGAATCAGGAATAATTGTATTAATCTCATTTGTACTTGAAAGCGTATTTAAAAGTGGATAGTAATCTTTATGTTTTTTGAAAAATTTAATTAAAATATTTGATGTTATACAGCAACTTGCAATTTTTCTAAATCCGTTAATTTCTAGATAGTTGTTTTCAATTTTAATTAACTTTAATTCTTTAGTAACATCTTCAAAACCGTGATTTGGAATTCTATTTTCATTCTCAAAAGAAGTTAAAAATTCATTAGTCAGATTAAGAGACATGCTAACCTCATTTCTGTTTGAAAATGGAACTGTATTTAGAATTTTTGTTTTCCCTAATGAGGTTATATTTAGTTCAGCGATTTGTTCAACTACTGATTCATATTCTAAATCCTGAAGTGTTTTTTTTGAGATTTTAATCATTAATAGAATAAAGATTTTCGCAAATGTAGTTAATAATGTTTTTAATTAATATCAAATAATTGATAATGAACAATAACTAACTAAATATTGTTTTTCAAACGCATTAAAACCTCTCTTTTATTAGTGTGGTTTTTTTGTTTTTATAATTATTTCATTATTTAAATAATTCGTGGTAAAAAATAAATAATCTTTCCCGCCATCTGAAATTTTACTTTTTTTTCTGAGATCTTTTACATCCATTGGAAAGTTCCTAGTTGTAATATTAGCTTTAGAGATATTTAAATCTTTTAGGTTTCTTTTACTATAATTGACTACACTATCAACCTCAAATGTTCTTCCTGGGAAATCAATTAATTTCTTGGATGTATAGAGATGACTATTTATATTTAGCTTTTTAACATCATATCTATCACAAATTAAACCAAAAGCTCCAGATTTAAGTATCATTGAATTTGGTTCATATAAGTAGTTAAGCACCTCAGAGTTATCATCATTTTTCTTATTGTTAATATCATCTATACAAAACTCAAAATCCAACTCTCTATTACTTAAATCGATACATTTTATTTTAATATCGTTATTGCTTTGTTTATTTAAGTTAAATAGAACTTCTTTCACTTCATTATTTATACCAACTATATAAATTTCAGAAACAACTTTTAAATCGTTTATTGTTTTTTTTAAATCAATAATAGGGGAGCACTTGATTAAAATTGTTTTAAAGTTTTGTAATGATTGAATTAAATCATAATCAATTAGCGGAGTGCAATCACTTAAAAAATGAACTTTCTTATTTTCTTTATTTCTTCTAGAGGGATCTATATATAAAAGATCAATTCCAGTATCTATTTTTTTTACATAATCAATTCCATCATCGTTTAAATGCTCAATATTTAAACCTAATTTTTTTGAGTTTGCTTTTACTATTTCAAATAACTCTTTATTTTCTTCTATATAAATTATTTTTTTGAACTCTTTTGAGAAATACATGCTATCTACCCCAAAACCACCAGTTGCATCTATCATTACATTCCCAGTAACTATTTTTGACTTAAATTCTGCTGTCTTTTCTGACGAAGCTTGTTCAATGTTAACTTTATTTGGAAAGTAAATGTTAGGAGTTTTAAAATAGGTGGGTAGCTTTTTTTTTGCTTTCATTTTAGCACTTATTTGCTCGGCAATTTCTTTATTACTGACCTTAGGAAATATTTGCTTCTTTAAAATTATTTCCAAGATATCAGTAAATAAGTTCTTTGAGATATAATCTTGAACATTCTTATCTAAGATATTCTTATTCAAAACTAACTAATTTAAAAACTTGGTAATTGTAGAATTTTTAGAATATGCAGTTCTGACAATAACCTTAATTATTGTGTAACATGGTACAGCTAAGATTAACCCAGTTACACCAAATAACAATCCAAATACTAGAATAGTTAAGAATATCTCTAGTGGATGTGATTTTACACTTTTGGAAAAGATTAGGGGTTGGATTAAAAAGTTATCGATTAGTTGAACTATTATAAATCCAATAACAACATAAAATACCTTGGATAAAACTATAGCGCCAAAATCAATGTCTATATAGTTTGTTAGAGTTAATACTGCTAATAAAAAACCACTTATTAAGGGCCCGATATAAGGAATAAGGTTCAAAAGTGCACACAAAAATGCAATGATGATAATATTGTTTATTCCAACGATAGCTAATAGAATTAAATAAAGCACAAATAAAATAGTAATTTGAATAATCAAAGCAATGAAATATCTTGAAAGTAGTTCGTTAATTTGACTAAGTGAATGATTAATATTTGATTTTAGTTTTTTTGGAATTAAGATTTTTAATTTTTCTAATATGATCTCAGAGTCTTTTAAAAAGAAAAATGTAATAAATATAATAGTAAATAGGCCTATACTAAAGCTCCCCAAGCTTGAAACTATATTATTTAGTAGTTCTGTTATATATCCAAAATCTAATTGATTAAACAGCTTAGAATTAATAAATGAATTAATAATACTAGATTCATTTGTGAAATATAAATCACTATACTTTTCTATTATATTATTTACTGAGCTTTGAAGCTCTGAAGAATTTAAAAGAGATAGGTTTTTAGCCTGTTCAACCAAAAGAGGGATAAAAGACTTTATTATTAGAAAAATGATAGATACCAGTACTGTAATTGATGTAATCGCAGCAAAAGTATTATTAAACTTAAGTTTTGTTTTTAAAAACAAAATTGTAGGTTTCAATATTACCGCTACGACAAGAGAAATAGAGATGTAAACTAAAATTGGTCGTATTAAGTAGAGAAAGTATAATACAAACGAATAGAGAATTATCTTCTTAATTGCTCCTAATATTCCATCTGTAACTACTTTTGAAATCATATATTGCAAATATATTAAATATCTGCATTATATGCAGAAAGGATTTGTGTAGCAACTATTGCGGCTGTTTCTGTTCTTAATCTATTGTTTCCTAAACTAACTGAAATAAAACCATTCTTCTCTGCAAGATCAATCTCATTATCACTAAATCCACCTTCAGGTCCAATTAAAACAGTTATAGTCTTTGCTTTTAACTTACAATCATTTAGGATAAGTTTTTCACTCTCTTTACAATGAGCAATATATTTGTTGTCAGATTTACAATTTCTAGTAAACTCTTTAAAGGAAACTAATTCTTGTATAATGGGCTTGTGTAATTGTAGAGACTGCTTCATGGCACTAATTGTGATTTTTTCTAGCCTTTCAACCTTAACTTTTTTTCGTTCACTTTTTTCACATAAAACAGTACTTATTGAATTAATACCAATCTCAGTAGATTTTTCTACAAACCATTCTATTCGATCATTGTTTTTAGTTGGTGCTACAGCAATATTAACATGAAATTTACTTTTAGGTTCTTGTTTTCTATCAATAATCTTAAGCTCCGTACTGTTTTTGTTAATTATATCAATTTTTGTGGTAAATAAAATTCCATTACCATTTGTTACATAAATAGTATCGCCAACTTTTTTTCTTAAAACTTTTACTATGTGTCTAGACTCTTCTCTTTCAATAATTAATCTAGAGTCATCTTTTAAAAGATCCTTGTTGTAAAATAATCTCATAATTAAATTTTTAATCTTGGATTTGCAGAAGTTTCAAAATCAGAAAATAGTTTACTTTCAAATTTGAGTTGCCCAGTCATAGCAACCATTGCTGCATTGTCAGTAGTGTAAGAAAGTTTAGGAATGTGAATTTTCCATCCGTATTTTTCACCATTTTGTTTTAACTTACCCCTAACTTCTGAATTAGCAGAAACACCACCACAAATAACAATAGTATTAATACCAGTTTGTTTAGAAGCCATAACAAGTTTATCCATCAATATTTCAACAATAACTTTTTGCAATGAGGCGCATATATTGTTTATGTTGTTTTTAATGAAATTCTCATCAATTCTAGTTTCTTTATTAATGAAATTAAGAAAATTTGTTTTTAAACCAGAAAAGCTAAAATTAAGCCCATCGACTTTTGGTTTTGTAAAATTATATTTATCTGGATCACCAGCTTTAGAAAGTTTGTCAATTTGCGGTCCAGCTGGATATTTTAATCCAATAACTTTGCCTGATTTATCAAAAGCTTCACCAGCAGCATCATCTAAAGTTTCCCCTAAAACTTGCATTTCAAATGGACTATTTACTTTAACAATTTGAGTATGACCACCTGAAATAGTAAGTGCTAGAAAAGGAAAATCAGGGTTATCGTTTTCAGGATCATCTATAAAATGAGCTAAAATATGTGCTTGCATATGATTTACAGCAATCAAAGGAATATCTAAAGCTAAAGACATAGATTTAGCAAAAGATGTTCCAACCATCAATGATCCAACCAATCCTGGTCCATTTGTGAAAGCTACTGCAGATAAATCATTAATGGTAATGCCAGCTTTTTTAATTACTTTTTCAACAACTGGAAGAATAAGTTTTTGATGCTCCCTAGAAGCTAATTCAGGGACAACTCCTCCGTACAACTCATGTATAGACTGACTAGCAACAACATTACTCAGTATAACAGAGTCTGAGATTACTGCAGCAGCAGTATCGTCACATGAAGACTCAATTCCAAGAATGTATGTTTTTTTAGTTTCCACTCTAATAATAAAATTAAAAAAATATTAAACTTAACAGTTAATGTTATAATTTTGATAATTAAGAACAAATTTAATCTTATTATCAAGAAATCTAAGAAATTTTCTTTTAAAAGTATCTTACTTTATATACTACTTACGTCGTGTGTTCTTTTTTTCTTGAATAAAGAAAATATAGAACAGAGAATATTATTAAATATCTCTTCAAAGATAACATCTACTCTTAATTCTAATGTTGAAATTTCTAATATTGATTTTAAGTATAACGGTGAAATCATTATAAATAATTTAAGTATTCTTGATCACAAAAATGATACACTAATTTTAATTGATCAAATTAGTACTTCAATTTTAAATTCAACAAATTTACTTACATCTAAAACTAAACTTAATTCATTAAAACTTTCAGACGGAATAATTAAAATAAATAAATATAAAGGAGATTCAATTACAAATCTTCAAATTTTTTTAAATAAAACTAATTCAATGTCTAATAATCCTACTAGTGGATTTGATTTTAATTTGAAAAAAATTATTATTAATGATTTTAAAATAAGTTTATACAATGAATCTATAATTGTAAATGAATTAAATGATTTTAAATTATCTGCCACAAATTTTAATCTGTCTAGAGATTATTTAAATGTAGATATTGATCAGATATATTTTGTTGATTATTTTAATCTAAATGTCACACAGTTTACTTCTAAACTTATGTATGATAAAACTGGATTATACATTAATAATATTTTATTAAAAACACCTAATTCAATGATCGATGCTGAAATCACATCGCTGAATACTAATAATTCTTCTATTCTAAATAATAAATTTCATATTACATTATCTAATTCATCAATATCCACTAATGATGTTAACCTATATTATGATACTTTTATTAATGATGAATTAATTGTGTTTAGTTCTTCTTTTGAAGGTGAGTTGGCAGATTCTTTTTTAGGTAATTTAAATTTTAAATTTGGTTCTAATTCAAATGCTAAAATTGATTTTGAGTTAAAAGATGTTTTAGATAATATTAAAGTAAATACTACAATAAATGAGTTTTACACTAATTATAAAGATTTAACTAAATTTCCAGATATAAGTAATTATAACATTCCTAAATTTTTAGATTCTACCAAATATATTTCTTTAACTGGAGAGTGTAATTATTTTAATAACACTCTGCTTAATAAATTTCGTGTTTTAACAGATTTTGGAGAATTAAATATAGATATTAATTTAATGAACTTTTTATCAAAATCATTAGAGTCAAAACTATTTGGGACTGTAAAGTTTAAAGATTTTGTTTTCTCAAACCCTTCTTTATCAGATGCAGATATTAAAACTTCAGCTGATTTTATTATTGATGGTACTGTTTTGTCTAACCAATCCCTTAATAGCTCTTTAAATGGTGTTTTTAATGAATTATCAATAGGGGATAAGTTGTTTGAAAACATATTAGTTAACGGAAGAACAAATAATAATGTTTTTACAGGAAATGTGTATTCAAAAAATAAAGATTTAAATTTTGATTTTAATGGTCTTATTGATTATTCAGAATTTTTAAAAAAATTAAACTTTACTGTTGATATTAAAAATTATGAGATTAGTGATAATAAAAATTTTAATGGCGATCTAATTATTAATTTAGAAGGAAGTAAGTTAGAAGACTTGACAGGAAGTATTTTATTTTTAGATTCTAATTATAATAATTATGATAATAGTTATTTTTTTAAGGATCTTAATATTTTTAGTTTGTTTGAAAATGATGAAAGAATTATTAATATCAACTCTGAGTCTATTAATGGATTTATTAAGGGTGATATGTCTAATTTGTTAAACAGACTTAAACAATCCGTCTTATCTAGTCTTTACAATAATAAAGACTTTAAAAGCTTGAATTCTAACACAAAAACTGTGTTTAAATTTGATATTGATGATGATTTAATAAGTATTTTATATCCAGATTTTAACTTTGGTAAAAACACTTTAATTTCAGGTGAGATTGATAATAATATTAATGATTTTAAATTAAATGTATTATCCTCAGATATTAAACTTAATCAATTCTTAGCAGACAGTGTCTATATGTCTATTGACAATTCTTTAAAATCTAATAATTTTATTTTTAACGCCAACAATGTTTTTTTTAATGATAAAAATCTTCAAAGTATAAAATTAAATAAGTCATCAAGAGATGATTTAAGCTTACTTGAGATGGAAGTTTTAACAAAAGAAAAAGACACACTTAAAACAGAAATAATCTATTCTGTCAAAAATGAAGTCATAAATTTTGATCTAAATAATTCTGAGTTAATCTATAAAAATAACCCATGGATTATTACTCTTGATTCTATAGCTAATTTTGATATTAAAAATCAATTATTAAATATTAATAAGCTTAGTCTTTTAGGTGTAAATGAAAAAATGGAAATAAACCTAAATTATAATTATAACTCAATTAATTTTTTAAAATTATCTTTTGACAATGTTTCTGTAGAAAATCTTCCTTTTGATACTTATAATTTTAGTGGAGTATTGGATGGTGATTTTATTTTTGACAAAAACTCAAACAATGAATCTAGATTATATTTCAAAAACTTAACATTAGATCAATATAAGCTAGGATCTTTGGATTTAAACATTAATCATATACATAAACAAAACGAATTAAAGTTTAAGTCATTTTTAAAGAATAACTCAAAATTGCGGCTAAATACATTTGGAGGTTTTGTTTACGACAATAAAGAACCGAAATTAGACTTAATAGCTAAGTTTGAGAGTTTTCCAATTAATTCATTAAACATAATAGGAAAAAATAATATAAATAATATAAGAGGTGAAATTACTGGCGCAATAGAAATGAAAAACATTTTGAATGACCCTAAATTTTTTGGTGATCTATATTTAAAAAATTCAGGACTATATGTTCCTTACACTCAAGTTGATTACACTTTTGATGATGAATCAAAAGTCAATTTAACTAAAAATCAATTCACTTTTAATAATATCCTTTTTTCAGACACCAATTTTGATAGTAAGGGAGTTTTAAATGGAGTTATTAGTCATAAAAACTTTAAAAATTGGATGCTAGATTTAAAAATTGACAGTAATAGAGTTTTAGTTTTAGATACAAAAGATATAGATAACCCTATTTATTATGGAACTGCATTTGTTTCTGGTGACATCTCAATTTCAGGGCCTGGGGAAGCTTTATTATTTGAAGCTAATGTTTCCAGTGAAAAAGGTACTGTTTTTAATATTCCATTAAATGACTCTAAGAATTTCAATGAAAACATTTCTTATATAACATTCGCTAATCAAAATTCTATAAACTCAATTACCGCTTCAAATTTTAAAAATATAAATGGTGTCGAATTAGATTTTAATTTAAACATAAATAATAATGCCCAAATTGAAATATTAATTGATCGTTTATCAGGAAGTACTATTAAGGGTTATGGAAACGGAAACCTGATAATGAATGTTAACAGCAAAGGAAAGTTTAATATGTTCGGAGATTATTCTGTTGATAGTGGTAAATATAATTTCGTTTATGCAGGTATTTTAAAAAAAGAATTTGAATTAAAAAAGGGAGGTACATTGACTTGGACAGGAAACCCAAAAAAAGCTTTAATTAATTTAAATACTTCTTACAGTAATATTCAGGCAAACCCATCGATTCTTTTAGATAGCCCAGTTAACTTAAGTATTCCAGTAAATGTTAATGTTAATTTATTTGGTGAATTATTAAATCCTTTACCAGAATTTGAATTGGAGTTCCCTAATGTGGATTCGTCAATTAATAATGAATTACAATACAGACTTAATGATAAAGAAAGTGTTCAGCTACAAGCAATCTCTTTACTTGCTACTGGAACATTTCAAAATGATATAAATTTTGATCAACAAGCTTTGTATGGAAATTTAGCGGAAAGTGCTGCATCAATTATAAATAATATACTATTTGATGAAAATGATAAGTTAAAATTTGGATTAAATTATCAACTTGGAGAAAGTAATCCTGAATTTGAATCAAACGATGAATTTGGTGTAACTATGACAACAAAGTTGAGTGATGACATTTTAATTAATGGAAAACTAGGTGTTCCGATTGGTGGAGTTACTGAATCAGTAATAGCTGGTGATTTTGAAATTGAATTAAAACTCAATGAGGATAGGACTTTAACTATGAAAATTTTTAACCGAGAAAATACAATAAGAAACTTAGGTGAACAAATTGGCTATACTCAAGGAGTAGGGATCTCATATAAAGTTGAGTTTAATAGTTTTAAAAAATTAATAAATAAACTTCTTGCTAAAGCTAACTAAATCGTTGTAGTAATTTAGCCTATAATTACTCCAATAAATCAATACTTTTATGTAATTTTAGCAATTAATTTACAAAATGAAAAAAATTGCCTTTTTAACCTCTGGTGGCGATGCGCCTGGCATGAATGCAACAATACGTGCTGTAACGAGAGCTTGTGTATACAATAATATTACGCCTGTAGGTGTTTATAAAGGTTTTGATGGGTTAATAAACGGAGATTTTGTTGAAATGAATGCTAGAAGTGTTAAAGGGATTATCAACAAAGGAGGCACGATATTAAAAACAGCTAGATCCAAAGGATTTAGAACTATAGAAGGACGTAAGAAAGCTTACGATAATCTTAAGAAAAACAATATTGATGGTTTAATAATTATTGGTGGAGATGGTTCTTTTACCGGTGGATTAATTTTTGAAAAAGAATTTAATATTCCTGTAATTGGAATTCCAGCAACAATTGATAACGATATTTTTGGAACCTCACATACAATCGGATATGATTCAGCCTTAAATACTGTTGTGGATGTTATTGATAAAATTAGAGATACAGCAAGCTCCCATAATAGACTTTTTTTTATCGAAGTTATGGGTAAAGATGCAGGTCATATTGCATTAAATACAGGTGTTGGTGCTGGGGCTGAAGAAATATTAATCCCTGAAGAAGACTTAGGTTTAGACCGACTAGTAGAATCTTTAAAAAGAAGTAAAGCAACAGGTAAATCTTCTAGCATAGTAATTGTAGCTGAAGGAGATAAAACTGGAAAAAATGTTTTTGAGCTTAAAGATTATGTTGATGAAAATTTAGATGGTTATGACGCTAGAGTATCTGTTTTAGGGCATTTACAACGAGGTGGTTCTCCATCGTGCTTTGATAGAGTTTTAGCAAGTAGAATGGGTGTAAAAGCAGTTGATTTTTTATTAGAAAATAAAACAAATTTAATGGTTGGCTTAAAAGACGGTATAATTGAATTAACCCCGTTAGAAAAAGCAATAAAAGGAAAAACAAGTATTAACAAGGAACTTTTAAGAGTTTCAGACATTATGTCAATCTAAAAATATAATAATAAATGAGTACAGTAAAAGTTGGTATTAATGGATTTGGTAGGATAGGAAGAATTACACTTCGTGCAATTTTAGATCGTAATGATGTAGAAGTAGTAGCTATTAATGATTTATTGGAAATTAATCATTTAGCTTATTTGCTGAAATACGATTCAGTTCACGGAAAATGTAATGCCTCTATCGATGTTTCTGGAAATAATTTAGTTGTGAACGGCAAAAATATACGTGTTACTGCTGAAAGAGACCCTCTGGATATAAAATGGAATGAGTGTAATGTGGATGTGGTTGCGGAATGTACAGGAATTTTTACAACTATCGAAAAAGCTAATTTACATATTCAAGCTGGAGCAAAAAAGGTAGCAATTTCTGCTCCATCTGCTGACGCGCCAATGTTTGTTATGGGTGTAAATCACAGTAAAATTAAATCATCAGATGTAATTGTTTCTAATGCTTCTTGCACTACAAATTGTTTAGCGCCAATTGCTAAAGTTTTACATGATAATTTTGGTATAGATGAAGCTTTAATGACTACTGTTCATGCTGCCACATCTACTCAGCTAACAGTTGATGGACCAGCTAAAAACTACAGACTAGGACGATCAGCACTAAACAATATAATACCATCTACAACAGGTGCAGCCAAAGCTGTTGGTAAAGTTATTCCAGAGCTTAATGGTAAACTTACTGGAATGGCCTTTAGAGTTCCTACTGCTAATGTTTCTGTTGTAGACTTAACGGTAAAATTAAGCAAAGACACTTCATATCAAGAAATTAAAGATACATTTAAAGCTGCATCAGAAAATGAGCTTAATGGAGTGCTGAGTTATACTGAGGATGCAGTTGTTTCTCAAGACTTTATAGGATGTGCTCATACTAGTAATTTTGATGCTGATGCAGGTATAGAGTTAGGATCAAAATTTTTTAAAATTATATCCTGGTATGACAACGAATACGGCTATTCCAGTAAATTAGTTGATTTAATGGTTTATATCAATAATAATTAATTAATA
>Ga0206677_10004143_pt1 | contig 11953 bp, 12 predicted proteins | sample M130m12015metaG_FD_155475 | JGI IMG/M metagenome (GOLD analysis project Ga0206677, IMG submission 155475) | Ammonia-oxidizing marine archaeal communities from Monterey Bay, California, United States - M1 30m 12015 | ecosystem: Environmental > Aquatic > Marine > Intertidal zone | place: USA... | reverse complement strand
TTTCAGCAACAGTGATCTCACCATCACCATCTAAATCCAGATCATCAAATGCAAGCAGGGCTGGGCCGTGTCCGCGGGCTTGGGCCACTCCAGTAAATCCAGTTGCTACAATCGCAATTGTCCAAGCAACTTTAAGCAAAGTGGTAATACGTAGTGTCATCTCAGTTCTCCAGGTTTATTGCGCCTTCATTTTGGGCGGCTCATTAAGTCAAACGAAAACACAGACAGCTTCCGTCGCAATAAATTCAAATTACTTGCGATCTCCCACCACTAGGACATCCTGTCACGTTTATTTTCTCAGGTCGGGGGCGCATCTTACCAGCGAGAAAGATATCAAATTGGGCAGCACAGGTGCGGAACCTATGAACGAAGTAACCGAGCGTCCCCTCCATAAAGCACTTCTGCATGGATGGCGACGCAAGTGTCCTAACTGTGGCCAAGGTTCGTTGCTAAAAAGCTACTTGAAGGTTAACGACACATGCACTGTATGCCGCGAAGAACTGCACCATCACCGCGCTGATGACGGGCCTGCCTATTTGACGATTCTAATTGTTGGGCACTTGATGATCGCGGCGTTGTATGAAGTGTTCCTGATATATCGCCCAGAGCCGCTTACCCTGTTCACAATCTTTGCTGTTGGCAGTGTCGGGCTGTCGCTCTACCTTCTCCCAAGACTGAAGGGAGTCGTGATCGGCTTCCAGTGGGCGCGTTGCATGGGCGGCTTTGGCAACAAACGCTAACTCAACGCCACGACTCAAATGTGTGTTAGGTACGCGATGACCACCAATGTAAAAATTGACAAAACCCAAATTCGGAACGCATCCACAGTCATTGTCCTACGCGACCGTGCAACATCCCCTAAAATTTTGATGGGACAACGCGGTTCAAAAGCCGTGTTTATGCCCAATAAATTTGTTTTTCCGGGTGGAGCAGTTGATGAAGGTGACAACGATATAGCCTTAGGCACCCCCTTGCCCATACTGTGCCGAGAGCGGCTTAAGGAAGACAGCAGCATTGATATGTCAAACGCACTGGCTGTTGCTGCTATTCGCGAATTGTATGAAGAAACAGGGCAAATTTTAGGTTACAAACAACCATGGATTGGCGACGTGACCGAAGATTGGAAAGACTTCGCTGCATCGGGCCACACGCCCAGCGCTGCAGGATTACAGTTTGTGTTCCGTGCACTTACTCCTCCAGGGCGCACACGGCGTTTTGATGCACGCTTCTTTTTGGTCGAAGCAGATGAACTAACGACTGACCCTGATGATTTTTCAGCAGCATCAGATGAGTTGTCGCATCTGCAATGGGTTGCGCTGGATGATGCACGATCCTTTGACATGCCCTTTATCACCGAGGTTGTCTTAAGCGAAATTCAGGCACGCGCTGCGGATCGCAATCCGCCCACCAGTGTCCCGTTCTTTAAAAACAGTGATGAGGAGAGCCTGTTTTTGCGTCTGCGCGGCCATCTGCCAACAGAGTGATCACCCCAGAACGACGATTCCTGAGACAGAAATGCCCAAAACAGCCACACCGATCAATTCGCGCAAGCTGATCTTCTCCTTGAAGAACAGTACAGTCACCATCATGCTAAAGATCAATTCGACCTGACCTACCGCTTTAACATAGGCCGCATTCTGCAATGTGAAGGCAGTGAACCAACAGAATGATCCCGCCATCGACAAAATGCCGATCCAACCTGAGACGCGGCGCGCATTCCAGACAGTCGAGATTTCGCCTCGCTCACGCAAGAACAGATAAATTGCCATGCCCGTCAATTGTAACGATGTCACCATCGCTAACGTGACACCCGCACGGCCCCAATGATCTGCGATGTCCAGCTGAAGTGATGCACCACGATAGGTCACCGCAGACACGGCAAACAATGCACCCGACAAAATGCCAAGACCCGCAGCGCGATTGAACATCATGCGCCAATTCCATGCCCCAATTTGCGCTGGCGAAGACAATAAAAAAACCCCGATCAAACCCAAGGCAATCGCGCCCAGCCCTTGCCAAGATACCTGATCCCCAAGGACCACGACCCCAACCAGAACAGCCAAAATAACTTCGGTTTTCTTGAACGTGATGCCCACGGCAAAGTTGCGGCTTTTAAAAACCAACACCACGCAAACCGTTGCCAGAACCTGTGCCAAACCGCCTGCTACCGCATAGATCCAGAATAGGGGAGAAAGATCGGGCCAGGTTTGGCCCGTTTGGTTCAAATATATCGTAGTAAAAACCACAATTAGCGGGGCGGAATACAAGAACCGTGCGAAGGTCGCGCCAGCCGCAGACAGGGTCTGTTTGGCCATGACCTTTTGCAACATAAAGCGCAGGGTTTGAAACACTGCAGCTGCAACTGAAAGGCCGAACCATAAACTCATAGTATGTTATTGAAGGATTAATCCTTAGATGACCATAGCGGGTGGGGCACGGGGTCTTTGGCCTTAACTAAAAAGCGCGCGATCACATGCGCGTATGAGCGATAGTTATAGCCCTCGTTGAACCTGTCATAACTCTCTACGTTGTCTCGATACAGGCGGGGCAAATTGTACCACGCAACCTGTGGGTGCAGGTGATGCACAGCATGCAGATTATTGTTGAGAAACAAAAACGCCAACGGTCCTTTGTCATCAATAATAACTGTACGGGCGGTTGAATACTGATGCGCGCGGTGCTCTAGGAACGTTCGGATTTTCAAAACCGACATCGCGGAATAACAATACACCAGATAGATCCAGATCGGAACTGGCGATGTGGCAACAATCGCAACCACCAACACACTGCCTAACAAATGGATCATCCACGCCAGTAGAATTGTATAGTCACCGTTACGCATTTCACGCCAGTCACTGCGCATAAACACCACTTGGGAAATCAGCGGCCCAATCAGCATTCGCCCCAACACCGTGTTGTTCAGCTGCAGAACCCATTGTTGCCAGGATCCCATACTTGCCCAAATGGCGGGGTCATAAAAATTCGTCTCCGGATCATCATAGGGATCGGTCAAGCGTTCATCGATGTGGTGGGCCAGATGCGTGTCCCGAAATCTGATGTAGGGGACAAACAACCCCAAAGACACCATAGCCAAACAATCATTCACCCTGCTTGATGCAAATGGATGGCCGTGCAGCGCCTCATGGCTGAGGGAGGATTGCAAAACCAACACCAAGGTCAGAACAACACCCGCCAACAGCATCGACACCATCGGCAATACGAACAACCCGACCAGCCAAAGTCCCCAGCACACCAACCACAACAAAACGGTGCGCCACTCAATCGCTTTTACAACTGCCCGCTGATCGTTCATACAACTCCTCTAAACTTTCGGGTCTGGGTTCTCGGTATGCCCATCCACGGATATTACCTGTCCCGACACCATGCGCGCACTGTCAGATCCCAAAAACACTGCCATATCCGCAATATCCTTAGCAGTCACAAAGGCACGCATCGAGGTCCCAATGGCATAGCCCTCATATACCTGATCGCGTGTCATGCCCTTGGCGGCAGCCTCACGTTTCAACACGCCTTCCATACGTGGCCCGTCCACAGCTCCAGGACAAATCGCATTGGCGCGAATGCCAAACGGACCCAACTCCATCGCAAGCGTCTTCATTAATCCAATCATACCCCACTTTGCTGCCGAATAGGCCGCACGGTTGGGGTATCCATAAATACCAGCCGTCGACGAAGTGATCGTTATTACGCCTGTACCCGCTGCCTTCATCATTGGGGCGGCGTATTTACTGGCCAAAAACGCACCTTCCAAATTGACACTCACGCAACGCTGCCATTCGGGCAGGTCAATGTCCTCAACCAATGCCGTTGGTCCCGCAATCCCTGCATTTGCACATAAAACTTCCAGCCTATCTAAGCGTGCAAACAACGCGGCCATTTGGGCCTCGTTGCTGGCGTCACAGCGTACAGCGGTCCAATTTGACGGAACAGCAGCCAAGGCCGCCGCGTTAACATCCGTTACCCAAACATCAAAACCCGCAGCATCAAACCCCGTGGCCATCGCATGACCAATCCCCGATCCACCAGCTGTGATAAGGACCCGCTTCACGGACGTTGACCAACAGCGCGCCCAGCGCCTTCAGGCGTCCCAAGGGCCACATGCGCAGCCGCAACCCGTTCCACCGCTGCAACAATTGCATCACTCGGATCAGAGGGGCGGCGAGATTCTAAACTGACGTGCAGCAAGAAATGTTCGCCCGTGGCCAACAGTCGATCACCTTCATACATCTCATGCCAAAGGTGCATTTTTTTGCCTGCGCCCATCAACACTTGGGTGCGCACTTCGATTAATGCGCCTGCAAGGGCTTCATCCACATGGCGGATATGGGTTTCAGCAGTGAAATAACTGCCGCCAGTAGCAATGTATTCCGAGTCACAGCCCACCATCTCCATAAAACGGTCCGTGGCATCGCCAAAGGCTTGCAGATACTTCGCTTCATTCATGTGGCCGTTATAATCGGTCCAATCCAAAGGCACCGTGCGGCGCACAGTCATGATTGGCAAAGACACATCATCAAGCTCATCAATGCGTGCTGACAGAATTGTGCCACTACGCAATCTGCCCTCGTGACCGTTCATTAATGCGCCGACACCAAAATCTTGGCCCTTCAGCGCACGGATCATCGCAACCAAATTGTTGTCACGAATACATAGCATGTCTGAAATCGACATGTGACCCGACTGTTCATCAGATTGACCAGCGATCAGTTCGACCAATTCATCCGTAAACTCAGGAACATCCATTAATTTGGTCCAAGGCCATTTCAGTGCCGGGCCAAACTGCGCCATAAAGTGGCGCATTCCAGCTTCACCGCCAGCAGTGCGATATGTGTCGAACAAACCCATCTGCCCCCAGCGAATGCCAAAGCCATAGCGGATAGCGTTGTCGATTTCTTCGGTTGTTGCAATTTCGTCTTTGACCAACCACAATGCTTCACGCCAAACAGCTTCCAAAAAGCGGTCCGCGATATGGGCGTCAATTTCTTTGCGCACGTGTAGTGGGAACATCCCGACTGAGGTGATCACTTCTTTGGCCATCTCAACCAGTGAAGGATCAGTAATCTCGCTTGGAACAAGCTCAATAAGCGGCATCAGATAAACCGGGTTAAAAGGGTGTGCCACCATGATTTGTTCAGGACGTATTGCGCCTTCCTGCAATTCGCTGGGTTTAAAGCCAGAAGTTGATGACGCAATAACAGCATCCTCAGCGCAATGTTGTTGCAAAGTCTGAAATACCTTCAGTTTTATCTCCAACCGTTCTGGCACGCTTTCTTGGATCCAGCTGGCACCCTCGACAACTTCTGCCATCGTATGGTGGAACGACAGGTTGCCAGCATCAGGCAGCGCCACATCGATCAGCCCCGGCATAGAGCGGCGGGCATTGCCCAACACCTCTTCAAAATTGCGTTCGGCATTGGGATCGGGATCAAACACACGCACATCCCAGCCATTTAACAAGAACCGCGCGGCCCAACCGCCACCAATTACACCACCGCCAATGATTGCTGCTGTCTTTGTCATCACTTTGTCCTTTGTAGTCGACGGGTGTCCCAACCGTAGAATTTTAAAATCTCTGTCGCCGCTTTTAGGCGGTCTTTTCTTGGATTTGGTTTGCGATCCAAGATGTAGCCTACCCGCCCCGATGGGGTTCCCAAAACGGCGGTGCGAAAGCCCTCGTCCACCCACATCATCATCAAGGGCTCACCGCGTGTAGAACGCAAAACTGCCGTTATACCGACGTCGATTTTCACCCTTTTGGAGCTTGCTTTGTCAGCCCCAATTTGTCGCGCACCTCTTGGGCACCGATCACACGTGCGCCCATGTTTTCGATTATTGTTTCAGCCCGTTCTACCAGCTGCCAGTTCTGCGCCAACTCACCTTTTCCTAGCCACAAATTGTCCTCAAGGCCGACACGCACGTTGCCCCCCGCCAATACAGACGCCGCAACATAAGCCATCTGATTGCGCCCCAAACCAAACGCTGAAAACGTCCAGTCGTCAGGCACATTGTTAACCATAGCCATAAATGTATTTAGATCATCTGGTGCACCCCAAGGCACCCCCATGCAAAGTTGAACCAAAGCAGGCGAATCCAGAACGCCGTCTTTAACCAGTTGTTTTGCATACCATAAATGGCCTGTATCAAAAGCCTCGATTTCGGGCTTTACACCCAATTCAGTCATCATGCGACCCATCGCAGTCAGCATACCGGGCGTGTTTGTCATGACGTAATCAGCTTCGGCAAAGTTCATCGTGCCGCAATCCAGCGTGCAGATTTCTGGTAGGCATTCTGCAACATGCGCCACACGTTCAGTTGCGCCAACCATATCAGTTCCATTTAGGTTCAAAGGCAACGGAGCTTCGGGCGAACCAAAGACAATATCCCCGCCCATTCCTGCCGTCAGGTTCAGCACAACGTCAACATCTGCATCGCGAATGCGATCCGTAACCTCCCGATAGTACGTCAGATCTCGTGATGGTGTGCCTGTTTCAGGATCGCGCACGTGGCAATGAACAATCGCCGCCCCCGCCTTACCCGCGGCAATAGCACTGACCGCAATTTCCTTGGGGGAGCGCGGCACATGTGGGCTACGATCTTGTGTTCCACCAGATCCGGTCACCGCACAGGTGATGAAAACTTCATTGTTCATTTCCAAAGGCATCGCATTTCTCCCATGCGTAAAATTGTTGTCCGTGTCCGCGCTCCCTACCCGATCGCGGACACGTCTTTAGTAAGGCATTGGATGTTGGCGATGAGTCGCGTCGATCTCCGCCAGAATCTCGTCGCTTAGCGTCACATCGACATAACTCAACGCCTGATCCAACTGATCCATCGTTGTTGCCCCGAAGATGACACTGGCCATGAATGGCCTGGTCATGCACCACGAAAGCGCCATGTGAACCGGATCAATCCCGTGCTTCTTTGCGATTTCCAAATAGGCATCAACCGCCGCAAACGCGCGTTCCGTTTTGCGTCCCCCCAAATCACCATTTAGCGCCATCCGCGACCCTTCAGGGATTTGTCCATTCTGATACTTACCGGTCAAAAGCCCAACAGCTAAGGGAGAAAATGAAAGCAAACCAACGTCTTCATTCGCGCTTACCTCTGCCAGATCCGTGTCATACATCCGGCACATAAGCGAATATTCGTTTTGAATTGTCGCAACTCGTGGCCCACCTGTACGTTCAGCGGCATTGACCCATTGGGTCGTGCCCCATGCGCTTTCGTTGCTCAGGCCAAAGGCGCGGATCGTGCCGCGTTTCACTTCAACTTGTAGCGCCTCAAGCGTCTCGTCCATATGAGCCAGCGTTTCTGCGCGGTTTTGTCTTGAAGGGTCATACCGCCAATTTTGACGGAACATATAGCTACCGCGATTGGGCCAGTGGAATTGATACAAATCGATATAATCCGTTTTCAGACGGGCCAATGAACCCTCAATCGCTTGCGAAATCGTCCCTGCAGAAATTGGCGCACCATCACGAACATACTTCACGCCTGCGCCAGAATGCTTTGTCGCAAGGATCACGTCCTTACGCCGTCCATCACGTTCGAACCAATCCCCAATAACCTCTTCAGTGCGACCTTGGGTTTCGGCACCCAAAGGGTTCACCGGGTACATTTCAGCGGTATCAATAAAGTTGATCCCTGCCTCTAATGCACGATCGATTTGGTCATGCCCTTCTTTGGTCGTGTTCTGCGTTCCCCAGGTCATGGAGCCGAGGCATAATTCGGAAACTTCAATATCGGTTCGCCCAAGACGATTCATCTTCATCGTAATATCCTTTTCAACGCATTTTTCTCACGTTAGCGCCCGCCAAAACCACCGCAAGCGAAAACCGAAAATCATCAAAGGTAAAACGCGACTACTCCCCGTCGGATATATCTGCGAAGCTTCCCTTAACCTCATTCAAGGAATAACCTATCATGCGTCTGTTGATCTCTTTCGCAGCTCTATTTTTATCTGTGCTACTTTTGCAGCTCAGCTCTGGTGGTGTTGGGCCGCTCGATGCGTTGTCGGGCATCAAGCTTGAGTTCACAACTCAACAGATCGGCCTGTTGGGATCATCACATTTCGTTGGTTTTTTCATTGGCTGCTGGTGGGCACCGCGTTTGATGGGCAGCGTTGGACATTCACGTGCCTTTGCCGCATTCACAGCCACGGGCGCGATTGGATTGCTCGCCCATATGTTGGTCATCGACGCCTATGCATGGGCCGCGATGCGCGTAGCATCAGGTCTGTGTGTTGCCGGGTGCTACACGGTGATCGAGGCATGGTTACAAGCCAAAGTGACCAATGAAACTCGTGGTCGGGCCATGGGCACCTACCGCATTATGGATATGAGCGGGTCTTTGATGGCGCAAATGATGATCGGAGTTTTGGCCCCCGCAAGTTATGTATCTTACAATGTTTTGGCGATCTTATGCTGTGCAGCTTTGCTGCCTTTGACCCTAACCAAGGTACCGCAACCTGAAACACCCAGCGCACCGCGCTTGCGCCCACGATTGGCGCTTGAGCGTTCACCATTGGCCGCCGCCGGTGTGGTCGTCGCTGCAATCTCAGCTGCCTCATTTCGGATGGTTGGGCCGCTATATGGTCAAGAGGTTGGTCTAAGCGTAGGCCAAATCGCGTGGTTCTTAGCCGCATTTGTCTTAGGCGGTGCATTGGCACAATACCCCGTGGGTTGGCTGGCAGATAAATATGACAGACGTTGGGTTTTGATCTGGTTGTCAGTCGCTGCTATGCTCAGCTGTGGCGTGACTGTCATAGCCTCTGGAAACGGCACCGCTGGCATAATGCTGACGGCATTATTGTTCGGCCTTACCTCGTTTCCAATCTTTTCAGTTGCAACCGCACACGCGCACGATTTTGCCAAAGACAACGAGCGTGTCGAACTAACTGCCGCCTTGATGTTTTATTATGCTCTTGGAGCAATTGCCGCACCCTATGTCGCATCCGTCTTAATCACCACCTACGGCCCTGCGGCCTTGTTCAGCTTAATCGCTGGCGGGCATGCGTTGCTGATCATATTTGGCCTAACCCGTATGTTCGCGCGCCCAGTCTCTAACGAGAAAACGAACTATGTCTACGCACCTAGAACATCCTTTGTGATCGGACGTCTAAACCGTAGAAGACGCAAACAGGACTGATCTGTATCAAGCAGCCACTTCCCCCTGCCCACATCCCCTGATAAAGCTGCACAAAACATGACCAAAGGCGCCAACATGACACGTCACCTGATCACATCAGCTATTCCCTACATCAACGGGATCAAACACCTTGGGAATCTGATCGGTAGCCAGCTGCCTGCGGATTTGTTTGCGCGCTACCAGCGCGGTCGTGGGCGCGAAGTTTTGTTTCTTTGTGCGACAGATGAACACGGTACCCCTGCTGAATTGGCCGCAAAAAAAGCGGGTAAGCCGGTTGATGAATTCTGTGCTGAAATGCACGACGTACAGGCCCGCATCGCTGAAGGCTTTCGCCTGTCATTTGATCACTTTGGTCGCTCATCTTCCCTTCAAAACCATGCACTGACCCAACATTTTGCAGGTAAGTTGCAAGAAAACGGATTGATCCGCGAAGTCAGCGAAGAACAGGTTTATTCTCATGCTGATGGCCGCTTTCTTCCTGATCGGTACATCGAAGGGACATGCCCGAACTGTGCCTATGACAAAGCGCGAGGCGACCAATGCGAGAACTGCACAAAGCAGTTAGACCCAACCGATTTGCTAGAACCGCGCAGCGCGATTTCTGGTTCGACCAATCTAGAGGTACGCGAAACCAAGCACCTGTTTCTGCGCCAATCCGCACTGCGCGATGATTTAGACAAATGGATCGATACCAAAACTGACTGGCCTGTTTTGACCACATCTATTGCCCGTAAATGGCTTCATGATGGCGATGGTTTGCGCGATCGAGGTATCACCCGCGATTTGGACTGGGGTATTTCTGTTAAAAACGGTGATCAAGACTGGCCAGGCATGGAAGGCAAAGTGTTTTATGTCTGGTTCGACGCGCCCATCGAATACATCGCCTGCGCTGGCGAGTGGACCGAGGCCAACGGCCTATCAGAAGCAGATTGGCAACGTTGGTGGCGCACCGACAAAGGGGCCGAAGATGTGACCTATACCCAGTTCATGGGCAAAGATAACGTGCCATTTCACACCATTGGTTTTCCGGCCACTATCCTTGGCTCGGGCGAACCGTGGAAATTGGTCGACCATCTGAAATCCTTCAACTATTTGAACTATGACGGGGGGCAGTTCTCAACCAGTCAAGGGCGCGGCATATTCATGGATCAGGCGCTTGAATTGTTACCTGCAGATTACTGGCGCTGGTGGCTACTGAGCCACGCACCAGAAAGTTCTGACGCGGAGTTCACGTGGTCCAGTTTCCAGCAAGACACCAACAAAGACCTGGCAGACGTGTTGGGAAATTTCGTGTCCCGCGTCACCAAATTCTGCCGTTCCAAGTTCTCAGAAGCGTTGCCAGAGGGTGGAGAAAACGGCCCAGAGGAAATCGCGTTGATCGCTGATTTGCAAGAACGTTTGGGACGTTATCAGCACCATATGGAAGCCATAGAAGTGCGCAAAGCCGCTGCTGAATTACGTTCGATCTGGGCTGCTGGCAACGAATACCTGCAAGAAACAGCACCCTGGACAACGTTCAAGACAAACCCTGAAAAAGCGGCAGTTCAAATTCGGTTGGCCCTAAATCTAATCCCATTTTACGCGACATTGTCAGCACCGTTCATCCCTGATGCGGCTGCAAACATGCACGAAAACATGGGCACTTCACCAGAATGGCCAGTGGATGTTAACACATCGTTGCATGAGTTGCTGGCGGGTCACCCTTTCACCGTACCTGAAGTACTTTTTGCCAAGATTACAGATGACTCCGTAGCGGATTGGGAAATTCGTTTCTCTGGAACACGGGACTAACGTTTTGACGGCGCCAATCTTATATTCGTTTCGCCGGTGCCCCTATGCCATGAGGGCACGGCTTGCGATATTGTCTTCAAAAACACCTGTTATGCTGCGCGAGATACTATTGCGTGATAAGGCACCTGAGTTTCTTGCAGTGTCCCCATCGGGCACGGTTCCTTGCCTTATCACACAGGACGGCGTGATAGACGAAAGTATTGATGTCATGAAATGGGCACTAGCGCAGAATGATCCGGATGGGTTGCTGGCTATGCCCGACACTGGTTGGGACTTAATTGCAGAAACAGACGGTTCATTCAAGCAAGCCTTAGATCGCACCAAGTACGCAGCCCGTTTTCCAGAGCAAAATACGGATGAACAACGCGCAATAGCAGGCGATTTTCTGTTGCGACTTGATCAACAGATTAACCAGTGGCTGTTTGATCATGCTACGATTGCAGACCTAGCTATTTTACCATTTGTGCGTCAGTTCGCCTTCATCGACAAGCCATGGTTCGACGCTCAACCTTGGCCAAACCTTCAGGCTTGGCTTAACCGATTTTTAATTTCAGACGAATTGACAAGCATTATGCCTAAATATGAGAAATGGTACGCCGGCAAGACTGATTTTTATTTTCCAAACGCAACGCTCCTATAGAAACCGCACAATCTCTTTAATGCGAATTCTCATTTTTGGTCGTAGCCCAGAAGTTTTTTCAGTTGCCGCCAATCCGACCAATAATTTCTCTACCACCATTGTCCATCAAAATGCGGCAATCGGCAAAGCTGTAAGCACCAGCTATATTTGCTGGCTGAATAATATTGGGCGCATGCGCCCAACCTCCAATTGCTCCCGCAACCTAGGCTAAACTTTGGGGCTCTGATCTAAGTTGGCGACTCTAACAACTTTTTAGCACTTATTGTGTGGCTATACACCGCCTACCCTCGATGCATTCATTAATGCTAAACCATTCACACCAAAACCTTCGCGCCGTTTAAAAAAATAAGGCTA